>Ga0268299_1001324_pt1 | contig 46277 bp, 40 predicted proteins | sample NOBtaG_FD_193484 | JGI IMG/M metagenome (GOLD analysis project Ga0268299, IMG submission 193484) | Activated sludge microbial communities from bioreactor in Nijmegen, Gelderland, Netherland - NOB reactor | ecosystem: Engineered > Bioreactor > Aerobic > Activated sludge | place: Netherlands... | reverse complement strand
CCGCACGGGGACGACGTGGAGTGGAGCCGAAGGGAATCGAACCCTCGACCTCTTGAATGCCATTCAAGCGCTCTCCCAACTGAGCTACGGCCCCACGAGGTAGGTCGACAGGCGGAGGCACTCTGTAGCCGGATTTCTCCGCGCCCACAAGTTGCCGCCCCGAAACACGAAGGCCCCGGGATCGCGGAGATCCCGAGGCCTCGGTGGAACGGCGAGAGATGAAGCGAGGCGAGCACGGAGCTCGCCTCGCTGGCGGATTACGGCGCGCCGCTCGCGGTACCTGCCAAGGTCACGCGGCCCGGACCTGGCAGACCAGCCACGTTGTTGACCGCGGGAGCGCCCGTCGGACCCACGCAGAAGACGGCGCCGAGGGTCGGATTCGACACGTCGTTCATCGGCGGGTCCTCCATGCCGACCGCGATCAGGGTGTCGGTTCCGATCAGACCCGCAGTAGGTGGCTGGAAGCTGCCGCCGCCCGTCAGGAAGCAAAGGCGGTTGCTCGTCTCGCAGCTACCGACGCCGCCGCCGCAATCGACGTCCGAAAGACACCCACGCTGCGCGTGGCCGGACGCGATCGAGCACGCGCTGGTGAGCGGACCGGCCGTGCACTCGCCCTCGCCATTGCCCATGTCGACGCAGTCGAGGTTGTTGTCCACCGACGTCGTATCGTCGAGGCACGCGCTCGGCTTGGTGGGCTCGCCGGCCCGGCCACACGCACCACTCGGACACTGGGACGGCGTGCCGGTGTTGCACGGCGCTCCCGCGTTGGGGCCACCAATGCAGCGGTTGCCGCCACAGACCGTGGCGCCGACGGCGACACAGTCGGCGTTCGTGAAGCACGGCGTCGCCGCCAAGTGGTTGCAGGTCTGGCAGAGGCACTTCTGACCCGGGGCCGTATTCCCACAGTTCGGGCTCGCCGCGCTGAGGGTCTTCGTGACCGGGTTCGTCTCGTTGCTCAGGTTGATCGGCAGGGTCGCGATGACGCCACCCGCGGCCATCGGGCAATCGAGGCTCGTCCGCCCGAAGTCCGGGCGGTTGAAGACTATGCCGTTCGCGTCGCACGCCAGGCCGTTGCGCGTGCCGCCGTTGCAGGTGCCGCCGCTCACGCCGTCGTTGATCGCACCGTCGCCGTCGCACGTCGGACACGGAGTGTCGAGCAAGAGACCGTTGTAGACGGTCGCGCGCAGGAACGCGGTCGTGACGGCCTCACCGCTCTCGATGTTCGCCGTGCCCGTGATCGGGCCGTTGAACTGATTGTAGACGCACGTCGTGACCCCGCCGGCCGCGAGCGGCAGCGGGCCGCCGAAGTACCATTCGCACGTGTTGCCCATGCCGCACATGGCGTTGCTCGTGCACTTGATCGAGCTGTCGTGGCTGCAGCGGCGGTTGTCGAGCTGCCCGGCGCCAGCATTCGGGTTCGCGATCGGGCCAGTGACGGAGCAGCTCCCGCACGGCCGGCTGCTGCCCGAGCATCCCGAGACGCCGATCGTGATCTCGCCGTTCGAGATGATCGGCGCGCGGTGCGAGATACCCGTCCAGCCCGTGTCGAGGATGCTTTCGGGATCGGTTTCGTCACCGGCGAACGTCACGCTGCTCGGGCACGCGCACTGGCAGGTCGTCGGATTGCACGCGAACGCCGCGCTCGTGTTGGACACGTTCGCGCAGCTGTTGCCCGCGCCGACCGGATCGCAATCTTCACCGGGATCGATGGCGCCGTTGCCGCAGAGCGACGGCGTGGCCGTCACCGTCGGCGTAGGCGTGACGGTGACTGTCACCGTCGGCGTCGCGGTCGCCGTGGGGGTCGGGGTCCGTGTCGCGGTCACCGTCACCGTCGGCGTTGGCGTCGCGGTCCGCGTCGCCGTGACCGTCGGCGTGGCCGTCACCGTGACGGTCGCCGTCGGGGTCGGCGTCGCCGTACGCGTCGCCGTCGCGGTTGCCGTCGGGGTCGGGGTCGGCGTCCGGGTCGCCGTGACCGTCGGCGTCGCGGTCGGGGTCGGGGTGCGGGTCGGGGTCGGGGTCGCCGTCCGCGTCGCGGTCGGCGTCGGGGTCGCGGTGACCGTCGGGGTCGGCGTGGCCGGCACGACCACGCACTCGTTCGGGTACATCGGCTCGAAGCCCGGAACTGCGAGCAGAACCTCGCAGTCGACCTTGAACTCGGTCACGCAATCGACGCACGCGACCAGCTGCGTGAGGTTGTTCACGGGGCCGCCGCAGGCGGAGCCGCCGGGGATCGTCACGGTCGGACAGCTCGCCGCGAAGCCGATCTGTGCCGGAGTGAAGTCGCCGGCTCCGTTGCACAGCTTGTCGTCACCGCCGCACGCTTTGCAGATGCTCGCGATCTTCTTGTCCTCGGCCTTCTGGATCGCGGCCACTGCCTTGCCGTCGCCGGGACTCGGGCAGTCGTTGCCGTGCTTGCCGTTGTGACGCGCGTCCCAGCACTTGCCCAGCGCCTTCGTCTTCGATGCGAAGAAGGCCGACGTCGCCTTGCCGATCGCGGTCTGACACTTCAGGAGATCGCCAGAGGCGGGCGCGAGGTCGTCGTAATAGAGGCTGATCGCCTGGTCGATCGCCTTCTCGTTGATGCAGTAGAGGCAGTCGGAGATGTCGTCGCAGTTGGAGATGGAGTTCGTGCATCCCATGCCCTCGAAGTCGGGGCACACGCCCGGCCAGCCGATGCTCATCAACGTGTCGTTGTCGCCGGCCGTGCCGCAATCCTTGTCGGCACCGCCGCAGGCCTTGTCGACCCCGGCGCGCAGCTTCGTCTCGGCCTTGCTGATCGAGGCCGCGGTCTTCGGGTCGAGATGACAGTCGGTCGCGGGCGGCAGCTTGCCCTTGAGCTTCGACTCCTCGCACTTCGAGAGCGCCTTGATCTTCGCCTGCGCGAATTTGCCGGACTCTTTCAGGATCGATCGCTGACACTTGACCGCGTCGGCTTGGGCGGTCGCGGTGAGCGCGACGGTCGCGAGCAACGCCAGCGTACCAACGAGAAGCCTCTTGGTAGCGACATGCATGGCTGATCCCTCCTCGGGAGCGTTAGGGGAAACGCCTGACAACGTGATGGAGACGACGTACCTACCCGGCACCAGGTTCAGGCTCTGCTCCAAGCTGGCGCTGACTGTCAACGAAAAACGACGGCAAGCGCGAGAATCTTGCTCCAGATCGATCCCGTCGACCCTGCGCAGCGCGTCAGCGTCAGTCGCGCCGACCGCCGCGACCGAGACGGCGAAGCTCCGCCGCGTGGCGGCGTGCTTCCTTCGTGACGGTGACGCCCGCGAGCATGCGGGCGATCTCTTCGACACGCTCGGCGTCCGACAAGCGCTCGGCGGAGGATCGCGTGCGACCTTTGACGGCGCGCTTCCGGACGACGAAGTGATGGTCGGCGCAGGCCGCGATCTGCGGCAAGTGCGTGATGCATATGACCTGTCGCCCGCGAGCGAGATCCGCGAGTTTCCGGCCTACCGTCTCGGCGACCGCTCCGCCGATGCCCGCGTCGACTTCGTCGAACAAGAGCGTCGGCACGTCACCCGTCATGGCGGTCGCCGCCTTCATGGCGAGCATGATGCGGGAGAGCTCGCCGCCCGAAGCCACCTTGGCGAGCGGCCGTGGCGACTCGGCGGAATTCGCGGCGAACAGCCAGGCGATCCGCTCGATCCCGGTGGCGCTGAGCGCCCGGCCGCTCCGGACGTGGTGAGCCGGCGTCCCCCCGGCGGGCGGCGTCGGCTCGAGCGCCACCTCGATGCGGGCGCCGGAGAGCGCGAGCTCCCGAAGCCCCGCCGTGATCCGGGCCGAAAGCTCGGGCGCCGCGGCTGCGCGGCCGCGGGAGAGCGCTTCCGCGGCCGCCCAAGCGGCGTCGCTCGCCGCCGTGACCTTCGCTTCGAGCTCGGCCGGGTCGGCGCCGCCGCCCGTGAGCTCCGCGAGCGCTTGCTCGATGTCGCGCCGGCGGCCCACGAGCTGCTCGGGTGCGCAGCCGTACTTGCGGCCGAGCCGCTGCAAGAGCGCGACGCGTTCCTCGACGTGCTCGAGTCGCTCGGGATCGGCGACGATCGCGCGCGCGCGGGCACCCGACCGAAGGGCGGCGTCTTCGAGCGCCGGCCGGATCTCGTCGAGCAAGCGGGCGACCGCGCCGAGCTCCGGGTCGAGCTCGCCGAGATCGCGGAGGCGTCCGGCGGTGCGAGTCACGACGTCGAGCACGGCGTCGTCCCCGGCGTAGAGCACGGCCTCCGCATCCGCGGCGGCGCTGCGCAAGCGTTCCGCGTGTCGAAGGACCTCGCGCTCGCGACCGAGCGCGTCGTACTCGCCCTCTGCCGGCGCCACCCGCGCGAGCTCCTGGACCTGGAACGTGAGGAGCTCGCGCCGTGCCGCGACGCCGTCGGCGCCCGCGCGGCTCGCCGCGAGCCGGGCCTCCCACTCCCCGAGCTCCCGATAGCGCGCCGCCGCCGCGCTCGCGAGCTCTTCGAGCTTTCCGAACGCGTCGAGATGGAGGCGCGCGGTCTCCGCACGGAGGAGGGTCTGGTGCTCGTGCTGGCCGTACACCTGGACGAGGCGCTCGCCGATCTCGGCGAGCCGCGCGGTCGTGACGAGCCGGTCGTCGACCAACGCGCGATGCCGCCCGCGCCCGCTCACCACGCGCCGGACGGCCATCTCCGCGGCCGCCCCGCGGTCGCCGCGCGCCGGCTCCGCGTCGCCGACCGCCGCGAGCGCAACCGGAACGCCGGCGCCGACGAACAACGCCTCCACCTCCGCCTCCGTTTCCCCGTCGCGCACGAGGTCGGCGTCACCACGACCGCCGAGCACCAACGCGAGCGCCCGCATCAACATGGTCTTGCCCGCGCCGGTCTCGCCGGTCACCACGTTGAAGCCAGGCTCGAACGTGATCTCGAGGTCCTCGATGACCGCGAGACTTCGGATCCTCAGATCGGCGAGCATCGTGCGATGCGAGCGCAGCGGAACACTACCGTTCGCCCCAGTGCAGCTTGTCCCGGAGAACGCCGAGGACGCTCCGCGCGACGGTGCGCACGAGCGCCACGACGTGGGGCGAGCGTTCCACCTCGACCACGTCGCCGTCTCGGAGCGGGATGCCTTCCTGGCCGTCGAGGGTCAGGAAGACCTCCTGGTCCGGAGCGCGGAGCTGCACCCGGACCACCGACGTATCCGCCAGAACCAGCGGCCGCAGCGTCAAAGTGTGTGGGCAGATCGGCGCCAGCAGCATCACGGCGACGCCCGGACCGACGAGCGGCCCCCCCGCGGAGAGCGAGTACGCCGTCGAGCCGGTCGGCGTCGCGACGATCAAACCGTCGGCCTTGTAGATGCAGAGGTACTCCCCGTCGACGGACGTGTGCAGGTCGATGATCCTGGCAAGCGCGCTCTTGTTGATCACGGCGTCGTTCAGGACCTGCGAAGAGGCGACCGCCACACCATCGCGCATCACCCGGACCGCGAGCGTGGTGCGCCGATCGAGTTGGTAGTCGCCGGCGAACACGCGATCGATCGCGGCGACCGCATCCGAGGTCGACACCTCGGTCAGGAAGCCGAGACCGCCGAGATTGATGCCGAGGACGTGCAGCTCGCGCGGCCCCGCGAGCCGCCCGACACCGAGGAGCGTACCATCGCCACCGAGGACCACGACCAGATCGGCGGTCCGCGCCATCGCGATCTTGTCGACGACCTGCACGCCCGGGAGCTCCCCGAGCTCCGACTCGACCAGAATCCGGACGCCGCGCCCTCGGAGATGGCCGATCAGCGTCGTCGCGAGTGCGGCCGCCTCGGCGCGTTGCCGCTTCACGACGAGTCCGACGACCTTCGGCGCCTCTGGCATGCGCCGGTTATGGTGGCCCGACCCCGAAATGGCAACCGGCTGGCGAACGCCGGAGATCCGTGTGGTACGGTCACGCCGTGAAACGGCGAGACCCGAGCAGCGATCTCTTCGCCGCGCACGGCGAGCGCGAGCGACAGCGGCACGCGCCGCTCGCCGAGCGCATGCGTCCCGAGACGATCGACGAGATCGTCGGCCAGCAGCACCTCCTCGGCCCGGGCCGGCTCGTCCGAGAGATGATCGACGGCGGACAACTGCATTCGTCGATCCTGTGGGGACCGCCGGGTACGGGGAAGACGACGCTCGCCCGATTGCTCGCGCGGGCGGCGCAAGCCGAGTTCGTCTCGTTCTCGGCCGTGCTCTCCGGCGTCAAAGAGCTCCGCGAGATCATCGCGGCCGCCGACGATCGGCGCCGCCTCCACGGTCGCGGCACGATCCTCTTCGTCGACGAGATCCACCGCTTCAACAAGGCGCAACAGGACGCGTTCTTGCCGCACGTCGAGAACGGCACGGTGGTGCTCCTCGGCGCCACCACCGAAAACCCCTCGTTCGAGGTGATCGCTCCCCTCCTCTCACGGACGCGCGTCCTCGTACTCGAGTCGCTCGACGCGGACGCGATCGCCACCTTGCTCGACCGGGCGCTCGCCGACCGCGAGCGCGGGCTCGGGAAGCTCGGGCTCGAGCTGACCGGCGAGGCCCGCGCGTTCCTCGCCGAGCGCGCCCAAGGGGACGCGCGGATCGGCCTCGGCGCCCTCGAGCTCGCCGCGACCCTCGCCGGCCAGCGCCGCATCCGGACCCTCGACCTGCCGCTCGTCGAGTCCGCCCTCCAGCAGAAGGCGCTCCGCTACGACAAGGGCGGCGAGGAGCACTACAACGTCATCTCCGCGTTCATCAAAAGCCTCCGCGCCAGCGACCCCGACGCGGCCATCTACTGGATGATGCGGATGCTCGAGGCCGGCGAGGATCCGATGTTCATCGCGCGGCGCATGGTCATCTTCGCCGCCGAGGACGTCGGGAACGCCGACCCCCGCGCGCTACAGGTGGCGGTCGCCGTCAAAGACGCGTTTCATTTCGTCGGGCTGCCCGAAGGCCGCATCCCGCTCGCCCAGGCGGCGACGTACCTGGCGACCGCGCCGAAATCGAACGCCAGCTATCGGGCGATGTTGGCCGCGGCCGAAGCCGTGCAGAAGCACGGCGCGCTTCCCGTCCCGCTCGCGCTCCGCAACGCGCCGACCCCGCTGATGAAGGGGCTCGGCTACGGGGCCGACTACCGCTACCCGCACGACTACGACGACGCGGTCGTCGATCAGCAATGCCTGCCCGACCGGATCACGGACGCGACCTTCTACACGCCGACCGATCGCGGAAGCGAGCTCGCGATCCGCGAGCGGATGGCCGCCATCCGCGCCGCGAAGCGCGTACGCGACGACTGACCCCCCGGCGGCGTCCAGCTCAATGGAGGTAGCCGAGGCTCTTCAGCGCCTCGCGCGTCGCCGCGTCCACCTCGCGGGCGGGGGCGGTGTCCTGGGAACGCGGCAGTTGCCCCAGGTAGGCGTTCATCACGCGCTCGAGCGCGGCCACCCGTTCCGGCTGCCGGTCGAAGACGTTCGTCTGCTCGCGCGGATCGTTCGCCAGGTCGTAGAGCTCGGACCGTCCCTGGCTGTTCCACATGAGCTTCCAGTCGTCCTGGATGATCGCGAGCCAATCCCCCGTCGGATTGAGCGCGCTCAATACGTAGCTCTCCGCCATGACCGGCCGACCGAGCTTCGGCGGCACCCCGCCTTGAATTCCCTCCGGTCGCGGCAGGCCGAACCGGTCGAGCACGAGCGGCATCACGTCCGTGAGCTGCACCCACTCCGCGCGCTCGCCGGGCGCAGCGTCGCCACGCGGCGGCTTGCTCACGAACGGCACGTGCAACACTTCCTGGTACGGCTGATTGCCGTGACCGCGCGCGCCGTGCTCGCCGAACAGCTCGCCGTGGTCGGACGTCACGATGATCCAGGTGCGATCGTAGAGCCCGCGGCGCTTCAAGAGCGCCACCACCTCACCGAGGTGATGATCGGCGTAACTGATCTCGGCGTCGTAGAGGGCGAGCATCTGCTCGGGTGACGGCCGAGCCCCGGGTGCCACCGGCTCGGACAGGAACCGCGCCGCATAGTCGCGCGGCGGCTGGAGCGGGCCGTGCGCGTCGAAGTAGTTGAGGAAGAGCAGGAACGGCTCCGCCACCCCGTCGAGCCATGGCAACGCGCGCGCGTTGAGGTCCGCGGCGCTCCTGCCGTTCACACTCCCGATGCCGTCGTCGTCCCACCACTCGAAGCCCGTGCCGAGACCGAACACCTTCTTCAGCCAGGGTCCGCCGCCCGCGCCGCCGGTGCGATACCCCGCCTTCCCGAGCACGCCCGCGAGGGTCGTCTCCGTCGGCAGGACCCCGCGCACGCGATAGCCGCTGAGCCCGGGGCGATCAGGAATCGCGCTCGTGAGGACCAGCGACCCGTTCGGGTCGTACCGCGCGCCGTGACTCGTCGGCACTTTGCCGGTGAAGAGCGACGCGTGCGACGGCAGCGTCCACGTCCCGGGTGCGATCGCGCGCGTGTACACGAGGCCGTCGTTGGCGATCGCGTCGAGCGCCGGACTCGTCGGACGCGCGTATCCGTAGCATCCGAGGTGGTCCGCCCGCGTCGTGTCGAGCGTGACGAGCAGCACGTTCGGGCGTTCGGCCCGCGCAGCGCGCGGACGGCACCCGGCGGCGAGCGCCACTGCCGCGGCACCGCCGAGACCGAGGACGCGGCGACGCGTCAGGCCCGCCATCGCGCGCCTGGTTTCTTGTCGCTCCGCAGCGGCGCATGGTATGCCCGCGCCGATCGAACCGCAGCCATTTCGCGAGGGTAACAACTCGGAGCGCTCCCGCATACAGCCCCATCCCCACGCGCCCCGAGTGAGCTGGGGGACGGCACTGGCGATCGGTGCGCTCGCCGCGTGCGTCACGCTCGCGGTCTTCTGGCCCACGACCCGCGGCGGGTTCGTCTGGGACGACGGCGGGCTGATCACGAAGCGCCACGACACGCTCGACGAGTGGTCCGACGCGGTCGCGGCGTTCGGCCGCGCCGCGACCGCCGGCGAGGGCGTGCAGTACTACCGTCCGATCATGATCGCGACGTTCGTCGCCGATTCGCGACTGACGAACGGCTTCGAAGCGTGGGCGTTCCATCGCACGAACGTGCTCCTCCACGGCCTGAACGTCCTCCTCATCGCCCTCCTGCTGGCGGCGCTCGGATGCGGTCCCTGGGGCAGCGCCATCGGCGCGGTGCTGTTCGGGCTCCACCCGTTGCAGATCCAGGCCGTCGCGCTGATCTTCGGGCGCAACGACCTGCTCTTGATTCCGCCGATCGTCGGGATGCTGCTCGCGGACGAGCTCGTGCGCCGGCGGGGCGCGCCGCGTCTCGCCGACGCGCTGGTCCTGCTCTGCTTCGCGCTCACGCTCTGGACCAAGGAGACCGGGATCGTCGCGCCGGCGTTCCTGATCGCGCTCGATCTGCTCTGGCATCGGCGGTCGCTCGGCGCGCTGCGCGCGCGGCTGCCCCTCTTCGTCGGATTCGCCGTCGTCGCCGCGCTCTACTTCGCCGCGCGGCTCGCCGTCATCGGCGCGATGATCGACGCCGGTTCGTACGGATACACGGCGCCGCTCGCGCGGATTCCGATCGCGATCGCCATCGTCGGCTACTACGTCCGCCACGTCGTCCTCCCCTTCGGGATGGCGCCCGCTCCCTATCATCCAGGCCTCATCGACCCGACGGCACCGGAGCTGTGGATCGCGACGGCCTTCGTCCTCGGGCTCGTCGTCGCGACCGGCGTCGCCATGCGAAGAGCACCACGCGCCGCCACGGGCCTTCTCGTCTTCGCGATCGCCCTTCTCCCCGTGACGTCGCTCGTCGCTCCGATGAAGGTGCTGATCCTCGACCATCGGACGTACCTCCCCATGCTCGGCATCGCGATCGCCGCCGCGGCGGTCGAGCGCTGGTCGACGACCGTCATCGGCCGCGCCGCCGCGGGAACGGTGCTCGTCGTGCTCGCGGCCACGACCGTCGTCCGGTTGCCGTTCTATGCCGACAGCCTCTCGCTCTGGGCGTTCGCCGTCGAAGCGGCACCCGAATCCGACTACGCCCGCAACAACTACGCGGCGACGTTGATGGACGCCGATCGCTACCTCGAGGCGATCACGCAGCTCCGCGAAGCGCTGCGACTCAATCCCGACTACGACCGCGCCCGCTTCAATCTCGCGGGGTGCCTCGACTACACCCGGCAGACCCAAGAGGCACTCCGCGAATGGGAGATCCTCGCGGAACGCCGACCGAACGATCCCGGTATCCAAAACAGCCTCGGCATGATCCGCTCCCGCCTCGGAGACGAGGTCGGCGCGGCGGCCGCGTTCGAGCGTGCCGCGGCAGCGCGCCCAGACGACCGCAACACCATTCGCAATTTGGCCGATGCGCTCGATCGCCAAGGCGCCGCCGACCGCGCGGTGCCCTGGCGACGACGCCTCACGGAGCTCGATCCGCGGAATGCCGCGGCGTGGATCGCGCTCGGACGCAGCTTGCTGACGGCGAACCAGGGCACCGAGGCGGCGACTGCGTACGAACGCGCGCTCCAGATCGGGCCGGATTCCGGCCAGCTGCGCGTCGAGCTCGGCCGGGCGCTCTTTCAGACGGGCCGATGGCAGGAAGCCGCGGCACAGGCGAAGCGCGGCCGCGAGCTCGGCGTCGTCGACCAATACCTGATCCAACGCCTCGCCGAGGTCGGGATCGACGCGTCCTGAGCCCCCTCAGCGCACGTAGCCGAGACTGCGGAGGCGCTCCTCCTGCTCCGGCGTCAGCGTGACCGTCCCGCCCGCTTCGACCCGTGCCGTCCGATGGCGCTCCAGTTGCTCCCGCAGCCGGGTCGCGATCGCCCCGTGCGCGCCCGCGACGTCCATTTGCTCGTGAGGATCGCTCGCGAGGTCGAACAGCGTGACCTTCCCGCTCAAGCGATCGACGTGCAGCGTGTGCCGCCGATGCCGGACCGCGCGCATCACGTCGGGCTCGGCGTTGTTGTGGTCCGCCTCGCACGAGAGATATCGCGCGTCGAGCTCGACGCCGGCGCCCCGCCACGAGGGCGCGAGGTCGCTGCCGTCGAGCCCCGCCGGCACCGGCTCGCCCACCGCCGCGAGAATCGTCGGCGCGACGTCGACGAGCGACACCGTCCGGTCGACGCGCACGCCGGCAGGAACGCCGGGACCGCGCACGATCAACGGCACGCGTACGAGCTCTTGGTATTGCGTGCGGCCGTGCAGCACACCGCCGTGCTCGAGGAACTCCTCGCCGTGGTCCGAGGTCACGATCACGAGCGTCCGCCCGTCGTCCCCGAGCCCCGCGAGCAGGCGTGCGAGCTCGTCGTCCATCTGGCGAATGCCCGCGTCGTAGAGGTCCACGAGGTGGCGGACGTCGGCCTCGTCGAAGCGGATGCCGCGCCGACGAGCGTCCAAGAGCTGCGCCGTCGTGCCGTTCACGGAGCCGGCATACGCGCCCACGAACTGCCGCTCGTACTCCGGGAGCGACCGGTAATCGCTGTGCACGTCGTAGTAGTGCACGAAGAGGAAGGCGCGTTGGCCTCGCATCGCCTCGAACCACGCGATCGCTTGTTCGGTGATCTCCCGACCCGGCTCGCGCTGCGCGACGGACTCCTGCACGTGGCGGAAGCGTTGGAAGCCGCGTTCCAACCCGAACACCTGGCTCAGATAGTTCGAGTTCACGACGGCCGCGGTTTGGAATCCGCGTGCCGCGAGGTGCTGCGCGAGCGTCGTCACGCTCGCGGGCAGCTTCGCGCTCGACGACGCGAGGCCGTGACGGCCGGGATAGAGCCCCGTGAAGAGCGACGCATGTGCCGGCAGCGTCCACGGCGACGGCGACGTCACGTCGGTGAAAACGACGCCACGGCCGGCGAAGGCGTCGAGCTTCGGCGACGTCGGGCGCGCGTACCCGTAGGCTCCGAGGTGGTCGGCACGCAACGTATCGATCGAGATCAGCACCACGCGTTCCGCCGGCGCGGGGGGCGGGGTGGCCCGGCAGCCGACCAGTGCCAGCGCGAGCAGTGCGGCCGCGACCACCCGCGGCCTCATGGGTACCGTACCGAAACGAGCACGAGACCCTGCGGCGGCGCCGTTTGGCCCGCGCGCGCACGGTCGCGGCTCGCGAGCACCTCGGCGACCGATTCCGCGGACCGCTGGCCCGCGCCGACCTCCACGAGCGTTCCGACGATCGCACGCACCATGTGCTTCAAAAACGCGTTCGCCTCGATCCGATACACGCAGAGCCCCTCCGCCTCCGTGAACCCACTGTGGATCACGTCGCGGACCGAGCTCTCGGAATCGCAGTCCGACGCCTGAAATGCCGAGAAGTCATGGCGCCCGGCGAGCGCCGCCGCGGCGAACCGCATGGCGCGCACGTCGAGCGCGCGCGGCACGTGCCAGGTGAACCGGTGCCAGAACGCGGAGCGCCAGGCCTGGTTCCATATCCGATACTCGTAGACACGCGCCGTGGCGTGCCGGCGCGGATCGAATCCGTCGGCGACGAGCGCGACGTCGCGGATCGCCATGTCCGGAGGTGTCAACGCGTTCAGCGATCGCCGCAGGTCGCGCGGCTCGACGAGATGCTCGCTCCGGAAGCTCACCACCTGCCCCGTTGCATGGACGCCCGCATCGGTACGGCCGGAGGCCGCGATCCGCACCGGATGACGGAGCACCGTCGCGAGCGCGGCCTCGAGCACGCCCTGCAACGTGCGCGCGTCCGGCTGCAACTGCCAACCGTGATAGTCGGTGCCGTCGTACTCCAGGAGCAGGCGGTACTGCGGCATGGCGCCGTCTAGAGATCGCGCGCGACGATCTCGGCGATCTGCACCGCGTTCAGCGCCGCGCCTTTCCGGACGTTGTCGGCCGCCACCCACAGCTGGATGCCATGGGGATGGGACGGATCTTCCCGCACGCGTCCGACGTAGACCGCGTCGGTGCCTCCGACGTCCGCAGCCGTGGGATACGGCATCTCGTCGCCGATCTCGCACAGCACCACGCCGGGAGCCTCGCGAAGGAGCCGACGTGCCTCCTCCGCGTCGAGCGCCTGCTCGAGCTCGACCGTCAGCGCCACCGTGTGGCCGTAGAAGGTCGGGACGCGGACACAGGTGACGGCGATCGGCAGGGTCTCGAGGTGCAGCACGCGCCGCGTCTCCGCGATGACCTTGGCCTCTTCCTTGGTGGACCCGTCCTCCAGGAAGGCATCGACCTGCGGAATACAGTTGAACGCGATGCGACGCGGAAACACGGAGCCACTCTCGCCCTCGGCGGGGTCGCGCAGGTTCAGGAGATTGATCGTCTCGCGCGACAGGGTGTCGATGCCACGCTTGCCGCCGCCGGAAACGGCCTGGTAGCTCGACGCGACGATCCGCGCGAGCCCCACCGCCTCGGCGAGCGGCTTCAGCGCGACCACCATCGGGATCGTCGTGCAGTTCGGGCTCGCCACGATCCCGAGATGCCGCTCCAAAAGATCACCCGGATTCACTTCCGGCACGACGAGCGGCACGTCCGGGTGCATGCGAAAGTGGCTGCTCTTGTCGATGACGACGGCGCCGGCGTCGACGGCGAGCGGCGCGTACTCCGCGCTGACCGTCCCACCGGCACAGAAGAACGCGAGGTCCACACCTTCGAACAGCGCCACGTCGAGCTCGTCCACGCGGATGCTGGCGCCGCGCCAGTCGACGAGCTCGCCGGCCGTCCGTGCCGACGCGGCGAGACGCAGCTCGCCGACCGGGAACAGCCGCTCCTCGAGCGTCCGGACGACCTCGCCGCCGACGGCGCCGGTCGCGCCCACGACGGCGACCGTTAGCTGGCGCTCGCTCATGCGGGCGCGCTCAATCCTCGACCACGCGATTCACCGGCACCGCCTCGCGCACGTCGGGCTCGAGGTTGCTCGCGATCATGCCGTTCCGCCGGGCGTACTCGAAGAGGCCGCCGGCATCGATCACGGGCCGTGCGTCACCGAGCGGATTCAGCGAGAGCCGCGCCCCGGTGCGCAGATTGGTGAGGGTGTTCGCGTCGAGGTCGATCTCGGCCTCGTCGCCGATCACGAACTCGTCGACGAGACGGACCGGGGTTTCCATCGGGTAGAGCTCGCCCGTGGCAACGCAGTTACGGAAGAAGATGCGCGCGTACGACTCGGCGACGACCGCCTTCCCGCCGGCGGCGCCGATCGCGATCGGGGCGTGCTCGCGTGACGACCCGCAGCCGAAATTGCGACCGGCGACGATGATCGCGTACGGCGTCTTCATCTCGCCCTTGGGGACGAACGGGGGAGCATCCATCACGCCGCAGAGCGCGTAGCTCCCGAGCTTCTCGTACTCGTCCGGGATCGTCGGGACGAGGTTCAGGTACTGCGCCGGGATGATCTGATCGGTATCGATGTTGTCGCCGAGGACGTAGACCTTGCCGCGGATGACGGTCGCGCTCATTGCAGGAACTCCCGAGGGTCGGTGATCGTCCCGCGGATCGCGGAGGCCGCGACCGTGTACGGCGACGCCAGGTAGACTTGCCCTTCCTTGGCGCCCATACGCCCCGGGAAGTTGCGGTTCGTCGTCGAGATGCAGACCTCGGGGCCGTTGATGCGTCCGAAGGTATCCGCGGGCCCGCCGAGGCAGGCGGCGCACGAGGCGTCCATCGAGATCGTGCAGCCCGCTTCCTCGAAGATCGACAACAAGGTCTTGCCGTCGAGCTTCTCCGTCCGGATGCCCTGCGAGATCTCGGTGGTCGCAGGCACGAGGAAGGTCTTCACTGCGACCTTCTGGCCGCGCATCACCTGCGCGGCGCTGACGAAGTCGGTGAGCTTCCCGCCCGTGCAGGACCCGATGTACGCGCGGGTGAGCTTCACGTCGCGGAGCTCCCGCGCCGTGGCCCGCTTGTCGGGCGAATGGGGTTTGGCGACGGTCGGCTCGATCGTACGCGCGTCCCATCGCTTGAAGAAGACGTGGCCCGCGTCAGCGTCGGGCTTCACCGGCTCGAAGTCCTTGCCGGTGCGCGCCCGGACGTAGTCGAAGGTGACGTCGTCGGCCTCGATGATGCCGTTCTTTCCCCCGCCCTCGATGACCATGTTGCAGAGGGTCATGCGTTCTTCCATCGAGAGGCGCTGGATGGCTTCCCCACCGAACTCCATCGCCTTGTACGTCCCGCCGTCGACACCGATCTCGCCGATCAGGTGCAGAATGACGTCCTTCGCCATCAGGTACGACGGGAACTCGCCGTCGAACACGAAGCGCATCGTCGGCGGCACCTTCACGAGCAGCTTACCCGTGCCCAGGATGAACGCGGCGTCGGTGTTGCCGATCCCGGTCGCGAACTGATTGAACGCGCCCGCGGTGCAGGTGTGCGAGTCGGTCCCGAAGAGCACCTCGCCGGGGCGACAGTGACCTTCCTGCGCGAGGGCGATGTGACAGACGCCTTTGTACCGCGGCGAACCGACGTCGTAGTAGTGCGGCAAGTTCTGCTCCTGCACGAACTGCCGCAAGATGTCGACGTTCCGATGGCACTTGTCGTCGGCCGTGAAGATGTAGTGATCGGGGATGATCACGACCTTGTCGCGGTCCCAGACCTTGGCGTTGGCGCCGAACTCCCGCTTGAAGATGCCGATCGTTCCCGGCCCGCACACGTCGTGGGTCATGAGCGTGTCGACGTTCGCCCACACGTTGTCGCCCGGACGGACCCCCGCCTTGCCGGACGCGCGTGCCAGGATCTTCTCGGTCATCGTCATTGCCATGGAATGCGTCTTCCTTTCGCGATTCGATCGACTACGGACCCGCGACGCGCGTGCGATCGGCGTAACGTTTGCGGTACTCGAGCTTGTTGAGCGCGTTCAGAAGCGCGAGCGCGCTCGCCATGATGATGTCGGTGTGGGCGCCCTGCCCCGTCGACGTGAGATCACCGTCACGCACGAGGCACGACACCTCGCCTTGGGCATCGGTGCCGCCCGTGATCGCCTTCACCGCGTAGCGCTCGAGCTTGTAGGTCGTAGCGGTGGCGTTGGCGATCGCTCGGTAGCAGGCATCGACCACCCCATCGCCGGTCGCGCGCTCCGCGACCTCGCGACCGTCGATGCGAAGGCGGAGATCCGCCGTCGGTTCCCCGTCCATCGACGACGACACGCTGAGACCGGCGAGCTCGTACCGATCAGGGACGCGCACCGCCTCCTCCGCGACGATCGACATCACGTCCTCGTCGTAGACGTTCTTCTTCTTGTCGGCCAAGGCCTTGAAGCGCTCGAAAGCCTTGTTCATGTCGATGTCCTGCGCCGCGATGCCGAGCTCCTTGAGCCGATCGAGAAAGGCGTGCCGGCCCGAGTGCTTCCCGAGCACCAGCCGGTTCGACCCGACGCCGACGGTCTCCGGACGCATGATCTCGTAGGTGATCTTGTTCTTGAGGACGCCGTCCTGATGGATGCCCGCCTCGTGCGCGAACGCGTTGTCCCCGACGATGGGCTTGTTGATCGCGACGGGAATGCCGGTGATCTGCGAGACGAGACGACTCGCCGGATAGATCTGCTCGGTCACGATGCCCGTCTCGAGGCCGAAGAAATCCTTGCGGGTGCGGAGCGCCATCACGATCTCGTCCATGGAGGCATTGCCCGCGCGCTCACCGAGCCCATTGACCGTGCACTCGACCTGCCGCGCGCCGGCTTGGACGGCGGCGAGCGAGTTGGCGACCGCCATGCCGAGGTCGTTGTGGCAGTGGGCGCTCCAGCGGGCGTCGCGACCACCGGGCGTCTTGGTGATCAGATGGGTGAAGAGCGCCGCGGTCTGCTCCGGGAGCGCGTAGCCCGTGGTGTCCGGCACATTCAGCGTCACGGCTCCGGCGCGAATGACCTCGCCGAACACGGTCACCATGTAGTCGGGGTCGCTTCGCGACGCGTCCTCGGCCGAAAACTCGACGTAGTCGAGCCGCTTCTTGGCCCACTCGATCGCCCATGCTGCCGCGTCGACCACCTCCTGCCGGCTCATCATGAGCTTGTGCTTCAGGTGAATGTCGGACGTGGCAATGAAGATGTGGATGCCGGGCCGCTTCGCCTTCTCGACGGCGCGGATCGCGCGCTCGATGTCGGCTTCTTTGGTCCTGGAGAGGCTCAGCACGATCGGCTTCGTGACCGCCTCGGCGACCCGCCGGACGGAGTCGAAGTCGCCCTCCGAGGACGCCGCGAAGCCGGCCTCGATCACGTCCACGTTCAGCTGCTCCAGCTGGCGAGCGATCGCCACCTTCTCCTCGACGTTCATGGAAGCGCCGGGCGATTGCTCGCCGTCGCGCAGCGTCGTGTCGAAGATCTGAACGTAGTTGGCGTTCGCTTGCATGGTTCGTATGCCGGTCCCGAAACGAAAACTCCCGCATGGCCTGCCTGCGCCAGCGGGAGCGACGTCACGCGGTCGGCGGTCCTACGGGTCTATCCCAAGTTCCCCACTTTCGCGACCGGCTGCTCCCCCCTCTCGCGGCGCGCCTTCGGGCGGGTCAGAACCCATGTCACGGGCCCCGAAAGTGCGTAGAGCATGAAGGCCGTGAACATGAAGATTTGCGGCTCCGCGATGACCAGCTTCAACCCCACGATCAGCGCCACCAGGATCCACAGGGGCTGCTTCGGACTCAGATTGATGCTCTTGAAGCTGTTGTAGCTGACGTTGCTGACCATCAGGGCCGCGAGGGCGTAGATCACGACCAGCAGGATGATGTGCTTGTGGGTCGCCCCCTCTCCCCCGAAAAAGTAATAGAGGAGTACGGTCGAGGCGACGGTGTCGGCGGCCGCGGGAATCGGCAGCCCGGTGAAGTGCTTCTTTGCGCCGAGGTCCGCCTGGACGTTGAACCTGGCAAGCCGCAGGGCTCCGCAGGCGACGTACAATGAGGCGGCGAGCCACCCCCAATGGCCCCAGGGCTCGAGCGCCCATTTGTACACGAGGATCCCGGGGGCCACGCCGAACGCGACGAGGTCCGAGAGCGAGTCGTACTCGATTCCAAACCGGCTGGTGGACTTGGTGAGACGCGCGATCCGGCCGTCGAGGCCGTCGAACACGTGCGCGAGGAGGATGCAGAGCGCGGCCACCTGATACGAGCCGTCTATCGTCGCGATGATCGCGTAGAAGCCGGAAAACAGGCCGCAGGTCGTGATCAGATTGGGAAGGATGTAGACGCCACGGTGGATCGGCTCGTCGTCGCGTCGCTCACGCCCGCCTCGGACGAGGCGCACGTCGGAGCTCATGGGTACGATCCTATGATGGTCTCCCCCGCCTTCACGTGCTCCCCGATCGCGACATGTATGTTGACCACCTCCGGAACGTAGAGGTCAAGCCGCGATCCGAACATGATCATGCCGTAGCGATCACCGCGCCGCACGTGGTCACCCGGGGCGATGTTGCAGACGATGCGGCGCGCGAGCTGCCCCGCGATCTGGACGAACAGAAACCGCTCGCCGCGGGGATCCTCCAGTGCCACGGCATTCCGCTCGTTCAGCTCCGACGCCTTGTCGAGGAACGCCGCGTGGAACCGCCCCTCGGAGTGCTCGACGCCGAGCACCACGCCGTCGACGGGAATGCGGTTCACGTGCACGTTGAGCGGCGACATGAAGATGCTGACCCGTCGGCACGGCCGCTGAAGGAAGCGGTCCTCCCGGATCACGTCCGTGATCGCGACGACCTTGCCGTCGGCAGCTGATGTGACCAGGTGATCGCCCGGCGGCACCACGCGCTCCGGATCGCGGAAGAAATTGATCACGAGTCCCGCGAAGACGACGATCGGGACGGCGACCCACCACGGCGTGGAGACGAGCGCAAGCACCGAAAGCGCCGTCGCCAACGTCATGTAGGTGTACCCTTCGCGGGCGAACCTCATGCGCGAGTATGCGCCTTCAGTTCTTGGTCTTGTCGACGAGCCGATTCGACCCGAGCCACGGCATCAGCTTCCGCAGATTGGCGCCGACTTCCTCGATCGGGTGATGCGCGCCTTCCTGACGGAGCTCGCGGAAGTGCGGCATGCCGCAGCGGTACTCCGTGATCCACTCGTCGGCGAACTTGCCGCTCTGGATCTCGCCGAGGATTTGCTTCATCGCGGCTCGCGCCTCCGGCCCGACGACGCGCTTGCCGCGCGTCATGTCGCCGTACTCGGCGGTGTTGCTGATCGAATAGCGCATGTTGCTGATGCCGTCCTGGTAGATGAGGTCGACGATCAGCTTCACTTCGTGGAGACACTCGAAGTACGCCATCTCCGGCGCGTAGCCGGCCTCCACGAGCGTCTCGTAGCCGGCGCGAATCAGCTCGGTCAGCCCGCCGCAGAGGACCGCCTGCTCGCCGAAGAGATCGGTCTCGGTCTCCTCGCGGAAGTTCGTCTCGATCACCGCGGCGCGGGCACCGCCGATCGCCGCCGCGTACGCGAGGCCGATCTGCTTCGTGTTGCCGCTCGGATCCTGGTGCACCGCGAGCAGACACGGCACACCGCGACCCCCGGCGTACTCGCTGCGCACGAGGTGTCCCGGACCCTTCGGCGCGACCATGAACACGTTCACGTCGCTCGGGGGCACGATCTTCTTGAAGTGGATGTTGAAGCCGTGACCGAAGGCCAGGTACTTCCCCGCCTTCATGCCGGGCGCGATCTCGGCCTCGTACATCTCGCTCGCCAGCTCGTCGGGCACGAGGATCATGACGATGTCGCCCCAGGCCGCGGCCTCGGCCGTCGGCAGGACTTTGAGCCCGGCGTTCTCCGCCTTCTTCCAGGACGCGCTGTCCTTGCGGAGCCCGACCGCGACGTCGATGCCGCTGTCTTTCAGATTCAGCGCGTGCGCGTGTCCCTGGCTGCCGTAGCCGATGACCGCGACCTTCTTGCCCTTGAGGTTGCCGATGTCGGCGTCTTTCTCGGTGAAAACGTTCACGCGACCTTCTCCTTTTCGTCGGCGACCCCGTCCGTGAGCGTTCGGGTGCCGCGCAACATCGCGACGCGCCCCGTGCGCACGATTTCGGTGATGCCCAGCGGTTTCAGTAGCTCGATGATGGCGGCGATCTTGTCCTGCGATCCCGTGACCTCGACGACGTGCGACTGCGGTCCGACGTCGATGATCTTGCCCCGGAAGATGTCGACGATGTGCATGAGCTCGGCGCGGGTCCGTTCGTCAGCCGTGACCTTGATCAGCACGAGCTCGCGCTCGACGTGCGCCGTACCCTTGAAATCGGAGACGCGGATCACCGGGACCAGCTTGTTCAGCTGCTTCGTGATCTGCTCGAGAACCGTGTCGTCACCAGACGTGACGAGGGTGATGCACGATACCGTCGGATCCATCGTCGGAGCGACGGACAGGCTCTCGATGTTGAATCCGCGGCCACTGAACATCCCGGCGACGCGCGCGAGCACGCCGAACTCGTTCTCGACCAGGACCGAAATGGTGTGTCGCATGCTTGCCTCGTCCTGCGCCGGGATCGGCACGGGGTGCCTCGAAGAGACACGGGGTTGTCGCGCGTCGTGCGAATCTCGCGCGCCACGCGGCACGCGACCTCGAGTTCAGCGGTACTTGTTCAGAATCTCCATCATGCGGTCTTTGCCCGCGAGCTTCACTTTTTGCAGCCGCTTCCGCTCGACCTCTTCGTCCTGATTGAGCATGCCCTTGTGATTGAACGTCGCGATTTGTTTCTCGAGCCGCACGTGCTCGTCGTAGAACCGCCGGAGATCCGGATCGCGATCGACCAGGGAAAGGATCAGCTGCTCGTCCTTAGCCTCCATGGGAGACTCCTTTCAGCGCATGACCCTGGGGTGGGTGTGGGAGTCGTGACGCAAAGCACAGGCAAGTGCTGAAAAACATTGATGTTTGGCTTCTAATATACGAGGGGGACCTTGTCAACGAAAGAGAGTCGCGAACGCCCTTCCGACGGCGAGTGCGCGCTCTGCGTGAGCTCCGCCTCGGGTGGACGGAGGTAGCGGGGCTCGATGGTTTCGAGATCGTCGCCACTGTCGGCACCCACTAAGCGTGCCATCGCGAGCCGTGCGGCCGCAGCCGCGCTCGGCGGATGGTGCTCGGATGGCAGGAGCACGGCGCCCGCGCCGAGAACGCTCCGGAAGACTTCGCCGTAGGATTCGACGGCATCCCCGATGAACGTGCACGGACCCTCGAGCTGCTGCGCGAGCGTCTCGGCGGCGATCGCGACCGGGTCCCCCAGCCGGACGAGCCGCCCACCGGACCATTCGTAGACACCGGCGTACACCTCGCGCTTCCGCGCATCGAGGACCGCGCACACCCGCCCCGTCGTCGGAGGCGCGACGAGCGCCAAGGCATCCAACGTCGGCACGCCCACGAGGCGATGGCCGCCCGCATAGGCGATCCCCTTGGCGAAACCCAGCGCGATTCGGAGCCCGGTGAAGGACCCGGGCCCGATCGTCACCGCGAGCGCGTCGTCGCGCTCGAGCGTCGCTCCCGCGAGCCGCAACGTCTCGTCGACGAGACGGGGCAACGTGCCGGCGTGGTTCGACGTCGTCCGTTCCGCGCGTTCGGCCAGTACCGCCCCGTCCTGAACGAGCGCGACGCTGCACCGCCACGTTGCCGTATCGATCGCGAGGACCCGCATCACACGATCGAGGAGCGTCGCAGGCTCACCCCGCCACGATGCGCGAGATGTCGTTGTAGAAAACGAACACCATCAGCGCGAGCAACAGGAACAATCCGACCTGTTGCGCCATCTCGCGCTGCCGGAGCGCCAGCGGTCGACCGCGCACGGCTTCGAAGGCGAAGAACAAGAGGTGACCGCCGTCGAGCACGGGAATCGGCAGCAGGTTCAACACGCCGAGATTGACGCTGATGAGTCCGAGGAACCGGATCAGGTAGTCGAGACCTCGCTCGGCTTGCTGCCCGGCGGCCTGGACGATCAGGATTGGACCACCCAGGTCCCGTGCCGAAACGGAGCCCTGGAAGATCTTCACGACGCTCAAGAGGGTCATCTTCACCCAGAAGTACGTCTCGTACACGCCGAGGCCGATCGCGTTCACGAGGGAGACGGGCGCGATCTCCACGAAGCGCTCGATGCCGATCAGATAGGCTTTGCCGATCTCCTCGCCGAACACGCTCTTCTCGGCGCGCTCCTCCGGGATCGTGGCGACATGCTCGACGGTGCCATCCTCGCGCCGCACCTCCATGTCGAGGCTCTTGCCGCCGCTTGCGCGGACCGCCTGAGAGAGCTCCTCCCAGGTCGCGATCGCCTTGCCGTCGACCGCGAGCACGGTATCGCCACGCCGGAGACCGGCTTTGGCAGCCGCCATGTTCTCCATCACGCCGCCGATCTTGGCGGCCTCGGTCGGGGTCCCTGCGCCGTACAACGCGAACACGAGACTGAACGCGACGCACGCCGTCACGAGGTTCATCATGGGACCCGCGAGCACGATGGCGAAGCGCGTCGAGAGCGGCTGCTGCGAGAACGCGTGCGCGGCGTCGACGACCGGGACGTCGTCTTCCGGATCGTCACCGAGCATCTTCACGTAGCCACCGAGCGGGATGGCGCTCACGGCGTACTCGGTGACACCGCGACGCCACGCGAGCAGTCGGGGGCCGAACCCGAGTGAGAAACGCAGGACGGTCACACCCGACCACTTGGCGACCGCGAAATGTCCGAGCTCGTGCACGAAGATCAGCAGGCCCAGGATCAGAATCGCGATCAGTATGTTGCCACCCATGGGAACCGTCCTTTACGCGCGGTCAGTGTCCGAAGAAGAACCGCGCGTAATAGTAAACGAGCGGTGCCGGGAAGACGAGACTATCAATGCGATCAAGCACACCGCCGTGACCGGGAATGATCCATCCCGAATCCTTGGCGCCGAAGGCACGCTTGAGCATCGACTCGCAGAGATCCCCGACTTGCGCGAGCGCCCCGACGGCGAGGCCGAGCCCGAACGCCTCGGCCCATCCGAGCGTCGGAAAGAACACGAGCTTCGAGCCCAGGCCACCGAGAACGTTGGAGATCACGGCCGCCGTGCTGCCCTCGATCGTTTTGCCGGGACTGACACTTGGCATGAGCTTGTGTCGGCCGAACCAGCGTCCGCCAAAGTAGCCGCCGACGTCCCCCGACATCGCGATCACGATGCAGAGGATGACCCATCGCCAGCCGCCGGGCTCGGCCGTAGTCGCCACCGGGTCCGGGAGCGCGTGCATCCACACGTAGTGCGGCAGGAGAAACGCCGTATAGAGCGTACCGAGCAGCGTCAGGCCGAGGGCGTCCACGCCGTGGCGCAGATCGTCCTTGCGCGCGAGCGCAAGCACGAGCCCCGCGACGACGACCGCGGCAAGTGCCATTGCGAACCGCTCCTGCGTCGGGATCAGCATCGCGCTCAGCACGAGCAGCCCCGACGCCATGCCGAAGCTCCGATCCCACGGGTCGTTCGGGAACGCCATCGTGCAGTACTCGCCGACGCCGACGAGCGTCGCGATACCGACGAGCCACACGAAAGACGCGCCGGGGTTCCAGACGATGATCCAGATCAACAGCGGGATCGCGACCGCCGCGGTCGCGAGTCTAGTACGCAGCACGTACCCGCCCGATCCGCAGCACGTACCGCCTAGTGCGCGGCCCGCAGCCGCTCACGCTCGGCCTGCTCGCCCGTACGACCGAACCGCCGCTCCCGGCGTTGGAAATGCGCGATCGCATCGAGGAACTCGCGCTCCCGGAAGTCCGGCCACAACGTGTCGGTGACGTAGATCTCCGTGTACGCGATCTGCCACAGGAGGAAGTTGCTGATCCGCATCTCACCGCTCGTGCGGATCAGGAGATCCGGGTCGGGAACGCCGGCGGTCCCCAGATGCGACGCGACGAGCTCCTGATCGACGTCCTCCGGATCTAGCTCGTCCCGCCGCACCCGCCGAGCGATGGCGCGAACGGCATCGGTGATCTCCTCGCGACTCCCGTAGCTCACGGCCAAGATGACCGTCATGCCCGTGTTGCGGCGGGTATCCTCGATCGTCTGCCGAAGAGCGGCTTGCACCTCGCGCGGGAGCTTGCGCAAGTTGCCGATCGCCAGCAGCCGGATGCCGTTCTTCATCATCTTCTTGAGCTCGGCCGCCAAGAAGTGCCGCAGGAACCGCATGAGGGCCGCGACCTCGTCGCGGGGACGTTGCCAATTCTCGGTCGAGAACGCGTACAGGCTCAGGTACTCGATCCCGAGGCGCCGCGCCGCCTCGACCACGTCGTTCACGGAGTCCCTGCCGCGACGATGGCCGGTCACCCGCGTGAGACCACGCTGAGTCGCCCACCTGCCGTTGCCATCCATGATGATCGCCACATGGCGAGGAAGACGTTGCTTGTCGATCTCCGCCATCAGACGGCCATGATCTCGTCTTCTTTGGTCTTCAGGAGCTTGTCGACCTTCTCCACGTACTCCTTCGTGAGATGCTCGACGCGCTCCTGATCACGCTTGAGATCGTCGTCGGTCATCTCCTTTTCTTTGTGGAGCTCCTTCATCATCTCGATCGCGTCGCGGCGGTGCGCACGCACCGACACGCGGAACTCCTCGGCGACCTTCTTCACGTGCTTCACGAGATCCTTCCGCCGCTGCTCGGTGAGCTCCGGGATCGGGATGCGAATGATCTTGCCGTCGTTCTGCGGCGTGAGCCCGAGATCGGACTGGAGGATCGCGCGCTCGATTTCGCCGATCGCACTGCGATCGAACGGCTGCACGACCAAGAGCCTGGGCTCAGGGGCCGAGAGCGATGCCAGCTGATTCAGCGGCGTCGTGGCCCCGTAGTACTCGACGATGATGCCATCGAGAAGCGCCGTCGTCGCGCGCGCGGTCCGAAGCCGCGCCAAATCGCGCTTGAACGCCCCTACCGTCTGCTCCATTTCCTGCTTGCAGTCGTCGATGATGGAGCCCATGTCATTCCCCCTTGGTCGCGCCGGCGGCAAGGCCGCCCGGACGCGCGCCCGCGTGCACGATGGTGCCGATGGAATCTCCCAGCACGGCCTTTCGGATGTTTCCCACCTCGAGGAGATTGAAGACGATGACCGGCAGAGCGTTGTCCATGCAGAGCGAGATCGCCGTCGAGTCCATCACCTTGAGCTCGCGGTTGAGCACTTCGATGTACGTGAGCTCACGGTACCGGATGGCGTTCGGGTTCTTGTGCGGATCGGCGTCGTAGACACCATCGACCTTCGTCGCCTTGAGAATGACCTCGGCGCCGATCTCCATCGCGCGAAGGCTCGCCGCCGTATCGGTCGAGAAGTACGGGTTGCCAGTTCCCGCACCGAAAATGACGACGCGCCCCTTCTCGAGGTGTCGCGTCGCACGCCGACGAATGTACGGCTCCGCGACCTCCTGGATGGCGATCGCCGACTGGACGCGGGTGCTGACGCCGAGCTTCTCGAGCGCGTTTTGCAGCGCGAGGCTGTTGATGACCGTCGCGAGCATGCCCATGTAGTCGCCGGTCGCGCGATCGACACCGAACGCACTGCCGGCGAGACCACGAAAGATGTTGCCCCCACCGACGACGAGGGCGAGCTCGCAGCCGAGCTCGTGAACTTCCTGAATCTCGCGCGCGAAAGTACCAACCGCGTCGGCACTGATGCCGAACCCGGCGCTGCCGGCCAGCGCTTCGCCGCTGATCTTCAGCAGGACGCGCCGGTACCGAAGGGGGGAATTGGGAATGCCGGACCCCGAGGACGTTCCCCCGGGATCCGCTGGACCACCGTCGGAGCTACGGCTGGGCGGCCCCGTCATCGCCTTTGGGCTGCTCAATGCCTTCTCCGAGCTGGAAGCGCATGAACCGGCGGACGGAAATGTTCTCGCCGAGCTTGGCAATGGCATCGGCAACGACCTGACGGACGGCCTTCCCTGGCTCCTTCACGTAGTCCTGATCGAGGAGGCAGATCTCGGCGGCGTACTTGTCGACCTTGCCCTCGACCATCTTGGCCACGACCTGCGGCGGCTTTCCGGATTGAGCTGCCTGCGCCGCGTAGATCGCACGCTCGCGCTCCAGCTCTTCCGCCGGAATCTCGTCACGGCTGACGTAGAGCGGACGCGCGGCCGCGACCTGCATCGCGAGGCTCCGCACGAACTGCTGAAAGTCGTCGGTCCGGGCGACGAAATCGGTCTCGCAATTCACCTCCACGAGGACGCCGATCTTGCCCCCGGCGTGGATGTAGGAGCCGATGACCCCCTCCGCGGTAGCACGTCCGGCCTTCTTCGCGGCGGCGGCGAGTCCCCGCTCGCGCAGATACCGCACCGCACCATCGAAATCGCCGGCGCTCTCCCGGAGCGCCGCCTTGCAATCCATGAAACCGGCGCCCGTCTTTTCGCGCAGGTCCTTGACCTGCTGCGCACTGACCTCACTCATCCGATCTCGCCCCCAGCCGATTCCTCGATGACGCCCGAATCCTGCTCGACGTTCGGGCTTTCCATGTCTTCCTCGTCGCCGCCCTGGCCCCGCTGCCGCTCCTCGGCAAGCGCCCGGCCCTCGAGCACCGCGTCGGCAATCGCCGTGCAGAAGAGGCGAATCGCGCGAATGGCGTCGTCGTTGCCCGGAATCTTGTAGTCGATGACGTCCGGATCGCAGTTCGTGTCGACCGCGGCCACGACGGGAATACCGAGCTTGTTCGCTTCCTTGACCGCGATCTCTTCCTTCTTCGGATCGACGATGAAGAGCGCGTCCGGCAGCTTCCGCATGTTCTTGATGCCACCGAGTGACGCCATGAGCTTGTCGCGCTCGCGCGAGATCATGATCAGCTCTTTTTTCGTGAGCGCTTCGGCCATGGCCGCGCTCTCGAGCGTCTCTTCGTGCTTGCGAAGCCGGTCGATCGACTGCTTGATCGTCTGGAAGTTCGTCAGCATGCCGCCGAGCCAACGATTGGTGACGTGGTACATCCCGCAGCGTTCGGCTTCCTCGCGGATCGCGTCCTGGGCCTGCTTCTTCGTGCCCACGAACAGGATGGTGCCGCCATCCGCCACGAGCTCCCGCACATACCCGTAGGCATCGCGGAACATCCGGACGGTCTGCTGCAGATCGATGATGTAGATGCCGTTGCGTGCCCCGAAGATGTACGGCTTCATCTTGGGGTTCCAGCGACTCGTTTGGTGACCGAAGTGCACACCGGCCTCCAGGAGCTGCTTCATCGTCACTTCACTCATACGAGTACTCTCATGCGGACTCCTTCACGCGACGAATCATCGAGATTGCCTACCAGACCTGACGGGAACCCGACCAGGACCGACCGGACACGAACGGGTTCCTATAGCAAGAAGGAATCGCCTGGCGCAAATACGGGGGGAGTGACGGGGCTTTAGGAGTTCATCGACTCCATGAACTCGTGGTTGTCCTTGGTGCCCTTGATCTTGTCGGTCAGGAACTCCATGGCCTCGACGGTATTCAGCTGGGATAGCAACTTGCGGAGGATCCAGACCCGGTTCAGCACCTCGCGCGAGAGCAGGAGCTCTTCCTTGCGGGTGCCGGATCTATTGATGTCCAGCGCGGGGAAGATGCGCTTGTCCATGAGCCGACGGTCGAGATGGACCTCCATGTTGCCGGTCCCTTTGAACTCTTCGAAGATGACCTCGTCCATCCGGCTGCCCGTGTCGACCAGCGCGGTGCCGATGATCGTGAGGCTTCCGCCATCCTCGATGTTGCGGGCCGCGCCGAAGAACTTCTTCGGACCGCGGAGCGCGTTCGAGTCGACGCCGCCGGACAAGATTTTCCCGCTCGGAGGCACGACCGAGTTGTAGGCGCGCGCGAGGCGCGTGATCGAATCGAGCAGGATCACGACGTCCTTGCCGTGCTCGACGAGACGCTTCGCCTTTTCGATCACCATCTCGGCGACCTGCACGTGACGGGTCGCCGGCTCGTCGAAGGTGGAGCTCACGACCTCGCCCTGCACCGACCGCTGCATGTCGGTCACTTCTTCCGGGCGCTCGTCGATGAGGAGAACGATCAGCACGACCTCTTTGTGATTCTGCGTGATGCCGTGCGCGAGGTTCTGGAGCATCACCGTCTTACCGGTCCGTGGCGCGGCAACGATGAGGCCGCGCTGCCCCTTACCGATCGGCGACACGAGATCGATGATGCGCGTCGTGTACTCGTCGGGGTTGTGCTCGAGCCGGAGATGCTCGTTCGGGTACAGCGGAGTCAGGTTGTCGAAGAGTATCTTCTCGCGCGCGCGCTCGGGCTCCTCGTAATTGATCGCCTCGACCTTGAGCAGCGCGAAATAGCGCTCGCCCTCTTTCGGAGGACGAATCTGACCCGAGACGACGTCCCCCGTGCGAAGGTTGAAGCGGCGGATCTGACTCGGCGAGATGTAGATGTCGTCGGGACCCGGCAGATAGTTGTAGTCCGGAGCGCGCAGGAATCCGAAGCCGTCCGGCAAGATCTCGAGAACGCCCTCGCCGTAGATGAACCCGTTCTGTTCGGTCTGCGCCTGGAGGATCGCGAAGATCAGCTCCTGCTTCCGCATCGCCGACGAGCCTTCGACGTTGAAGTCGCGAGCGAGCTGCGCGAGCTCGCTGATCTTCTTCTCCTTCAGGACCTTGAGGTTCAGGCCAGCAGGAGTCGGCTGACTGCCGTTCGGAGCCGCGACTTCTGCCGCCGGCGACGCGGGCGTCGGCTCGCTGTCACGCTGCTCTTCCGGGGCCGCCTGAACATCGGCTCGCGCACGGGTTCGTACCATTGGTTGCTCCTCTACGGGGCTCTACGAGTGCTCTGCCGGTATGTCGCGCTTTGTGCGTTGGCCCTCGCGGGCAGTGGCGATCAGCGAATGGCGGAAAAAGGCGGGGAGAACCTTGTTACGATATTGCAGAGATACTTCGCCGGCCCACCCTGCTCAACCGCGCTGAACAGCAGACCACAACGACGACTCGGATTCGTATTCTGGGTGCGTTTTCGAGGAGTGACCAGCGTTGGATGTGAGAGCGACCTACTGCCTCTCTCCCTCCCCACCACAGCAGCAAATTACGCGCGGACGGTAAACGATGGTCCTGGCGATGTCAATAGAGAACGCCCGTAAAGCCCCCTATTGGCGCAGCTTTTAGCGCCACTATCGCGACGGCGACCTACCAGTCTCGTCGCGCAACACATCGAGCAGCGCGCGCATGTCGGGCCAAAGCTCGGCTCGAAACGTCATCGCCTCGTCACGCGTCGGATGGATGATGCCGAGCGTCTCCGCGTGCAGAGCATGGCGCCCGATCAGTGCCATGTCGGCCGGCCGGATCGCGCCGTAAACGCCGTCACCGACGATCGGATGACCGCGCGCCGCGAGGTGGACGCGGATCTGATGGGTTCGACCGGTTTCCGGCGCCGCTTCGACCAGGGTCGTCCGTGCGAATCGCTCGAGCACGCGAACACGGGTGACGGCAGCACGCCCGCCACGAACCCGCGTCGACATCTTCTTGCGCTCCACGGCGTGACGCCCGATGGCTGCGTCGATTCGGAGCATTTCCTGCCGCACCACACCCCGTACCACCGCGAGATAGCGCTTCGACACCGTCCGTGCGGCGAATTGCTTGCCCAGATGCTCCAGCGCACGCGGGGTGCGTGCGATGACCATGACCCCCGACGTGTCGCGATCGAGGCGATGCACGATCCCCGGCCGCGACGCTTCGTGCCCGGGAAGCGGACCCCACCGGTGCAGCAAGGCATTCACCAGCGTACCCTGCCAACGCCCCGGCGCCGGATGCACCACCATGCCCGGCGCTTTGTTGATCACGATCAGGGTCTCGTCTTCGTGCAGGACGACGAGCGGGAGGTCCTCGGGCAGTGCGACCGTGGGCGGCGCCGCCGGAACCTCGACGACGACGACGTCGCCCGATCGAACGAGGTGCCCCGCCTTCCGCACCTCGCCGTCGACCGTGACGCGCCCGTCGACGATCAGGTTCCGGACCTGCGAGCGTGACAGCGCAACCTCGCCGACGACGAACTGATCCAGTCGGTGCCCGGCCGAATCGGGCGCGACCACCAGTGTCGTCCGCGTCCGCGCGGCGTCACGGTCGCCGGTGCGACCGTCCGCCGTCATGCGCGTCGGGCGAGAGCCGCCCGCGCGTCGTCGACGTCGCGCGCGATCCGAGCGACCAGCGCTTCGACGGACGGAAACGTCTCCTCGCCACGGAGGCGCTCGACGAACCCGACGCTCACACGCTCGCCGTAGATGTCGGCGTCGAAGTCGAACAGGTAGACCTCGAGCGTCCGACCCGCGTCCCCGAACGTCGGGTTGGTGCCGATGTTGGCGACGCCGTCGAGCCACGCGTCGCCGCGGAGCATCCGTACCGCGTAGACGCCGTCCGGCGGCCACATGCCCGCGCGCACGGCGACGTTGGCCGTGGGAAATCCGATCGTGGCGCCTCGCCGGCGTCCCGTCACGACGCGACCACTCAACCGATGCGGTCGGCCGAGCAAGGTGGCCGCGAGCGTCACGTCGCCATCCGCGATCGCGCGCCGCACCGCCGAGCTCGAGACGTCGTGGCCATCGACCCGAACCGGTCCGACGACCTCGACGCCGAAGCCGTGCCGAGCCCCGAGGGCCGAGAGCAGCGCCGCATCACCGCGCCGCCCCTGTCCGAAGCTCACGCTGTGGCCGACGATCACGCGCGTAGCACCGAGGCGCTCGACCACGAAGCGCTCGACGAAGGCCTCCGCCGAGAGCCCGGCGAACGCCGGCGTGAAGTGTTGGAGCAGGACCACGTCGAGGTCGGTCCCGGCGAGCAGCGCGAGGCGATCGCGGAGCGACGTGATCAACGCGGGGGCATGCTCCGGTCGGAGCACCGAGACCGGATGGGGATGGAACGTCAGCGCGACGGCTTCGCCGCCGGTCGCGTGCGCCACCTCCGCGACGCGTCCGAGGATCGCTTGGTGCCCGCGGTGCACCCCGTCGAAATTTCCCAGCGTCAGAACGGGCGCGACGAATCGCCGCGAGCTCGTGGCGATGTGACGGACGACTTCCACTCAGAGCGCCTGGAGCTTCTCCCGGGCCTGCGCCGCCTCCGGGGAGGACGGATAGTCGTTGACGACCTTCTGGAACGCGAGGCGTGCCTCACTCTTGTTCCCCATCTGCTGGAACGCGAGACCGATCTTCAGCACGGCCGCCGGCGCCCGATCACTCTTCGGGTGTTGCTGGCGAACCTGATTGAAGTTCAAGATCGCCTGATAATAATCGGCGAGCATGTAGTACGACTCGCCGATCCAGTACTGCGCGTTGGGCGCGAGGGGCGACTCGCGATTGGTGCGGAGGAAGTCACGGAGTGCCTGGATCGCCTTGTCGTACGACCCCTGACGTACGAGCGTGATGCCGCGACGGTACTCGTCGGGAACGTCCTTCGCCTCCTCCTTGGAGAGGTCGCTCGCCGCAATCTCGGGCCGGGGCGGCACCGGGGTCGGTGTCGCGACCGGAACGGTCGTCGGAGCCGACGGGTCCTGGGGTGACGTCCCGTACGCCGGTGATGCCACCGGACTGGGTCGGTGACCCTCGAGCGCCGAAATCCTCGCCTCGAGATCGTCGAGTCGGGCGGTCACGCTCTGCGGCCCCCGCGAGGAGTACCGCACCTCGTCGACGCCGCCCCGCACCTTGGCAACGTCGCGCTGCACGGTATCGAACCCGGCGCGCGTATCCGCGAGCTGCGTCCGTAAGCGCCGCTGCTCGCGCTCGAGCTCCTGGATGTCGGCCTGCGTCGCGCAGCCGGCGATCACGAGAGCACAGACCAGAGGGAGAGCAACCGCCTGTCGCGGCATCGTCATGGTTTGGCCCCGCGCAGTCCGCGCGCCGTCAGACAGAGTGCCCTACTCGGAGGGCGGCACGAAGTGCACGCGCCGGTTCCGGGCGAAGCACTGCTCGCTCGCGTCGCGACAGAGGGGCAGCTCCTCTCCGTAGCTGATCGTAGACAGCCGCTCGGAGGCGATCCCCAACGACACGAGATAGTCCTTGACCGCCTTCGCGCGCTTGGCGCCGAGCGCCAGGTTGTATTCGACGGTCCCCCGCTCGTCGCAGTGACCCTCGATCTCGGTGCGCGCCCGGCGGTTTTCCTTCAGCCATTCGGCGTTGGCGGCAAGCACGTCGCGCGCGCTGCCGTCGAGCTCGTACGAGTCGTACGCGAAGTGGATGTCCTTCAGAACCCCATCCTCTTCGGGGCCGAGTCCACGCTTGTACCGACCGAGGCTGCCGCCTTCGTTCGTCAACGACTCTTCCGTGCCGGTTGCACCCGCACCGGTGATCGTGGACTCGTCGGTGATGCGCTTCTTCTTGGCGCAACCCGTGACGGCGACGGCCGCAACCATGATCACTACTGCGGCCAGGCGAATCGATCGTGCCATCGTACCCCTCCTCGACCTACGCGCACGCTCACTCGAGCCAGCGCGACCAGGCGGGACTGCTATCATCGCCCCCAGATGGGGTCAATCGAGTTTGCCGCGTTCCGGCCGCATCGGAGAGGTAGATTGCCCCGCTACCGTCGCGTGTCGAACTGAAGATCAGGTAGCGACCATCCGGCGACCACGACGGATCCTCGTTGTCCCCTCGCGTGCTCGTGATGCGCTTCACGTCACCGCCTCCGACACTCACCGTGAACACCTGGAACCGCCCACCGATTCGGCTGGCGTACGCGATGCGGTCACCCTTCGGCGACCACGCGGGCGACGTATTGTAGCTTCCCTCGAACGTCACGCGGCGGGGAGTTCCGCCCTGTGCGCTCACCACGTAGATCTGCGGCCCACCGCCCCGGTCGGAGCAGAAGACGATCGACTGCCCGTCGGGCGACCACGACGGCGACACGTCGATGCCACGATCCTTGGTGACGAAGTGCATCACCTGCCCATCGGGATCGAGCAGCGCAATGTCGGTTGCGCCCCCGCTCTCGAGCGCGACCGCTATCGCGCGGCCGCCGGGCGACCACCGGCCACCGAGGTTCAAACCGCGGCGTGACGAGATGAGGCGCTTGTCGCCCCCGAGGTCGCTCGCGAAGAGGCTCGGATTCCCGGACGCGAAGGAGGTGAACAGGAGCGATCGCCCGTCGGGACTCCACGACGGCGCGAGCGCGATCGACCCGTCACGCGTGACCGCGCGCAGATCTCCCCCGTCGAGCGACATCGTGTAGATCTCCTTGAATCGGCCGCGCCGGCGCGACGCGAACGCGATCCGCGACTCGAACGGGCCGCGCTCACCGGTCAGAAGGGCCATGATCTCGTCCGCGAAGCGGTGCGCGATCCGGCGGAGCTCGTCGTCGTTCCCGCGATACCGCTTGCCGCCGATCTGTTTGCCCTCCACGACGTCGAAAAGCCGCGCCTCCACGACGAGCCCCTCGCCTTCGCGCTCCACGGTGCCTTTCACGAGCGCCTGGGCCCCGATCGTCGACCAGTCGCGGAAGTCGATGGTGTCGGCGGTCACGCCCGAGGTCTGCGCGTTCTCGATGTACGCCCCGCGGTCGATCACGCGGAAGAGGCCCGAGAGGTCGAGATCCTTCGCCACGATGTCGGCGAACGCCCCGGCGGCCCGTTCGGCTCCGGACGTCGACTTGAGCGGCGAGACCGCGATCGGGTAGCTCGTCGCCCCCGGGCCGACGATGGTCCCGCGCACCTGCGCCCGCGCCACGTCCGCGGGAACGGCGAACGCGCCGAGCGCCACGAGCAACGCGCCCACGACCGCTCCGCTTCCGATCCTTGCTCTCGCGTCACCCACTCGCGTCCCTCCTCTGTGCTCGTCGCGCGTCACCGCTGGAGATCAGCGGGACGGAATTTCAGCTCGACGTCGGCGAAGTCGCTGCGGTACGCCTCGGGCGGAGGCGGCAGCGGGCCGGCACCCTTCACGGCGCGCTCGACCGACGCGTCGTACGTCTGATCTCCCGACCGCTCGACGAGACGGATGTTGGTGATCTCACCCGAGGGCAAGATGCTGAACGAAACCGTGACGCGCAAGTCACCACGCGTGCCGACCCACGTCCAGCGTTCTTTGATGCGGTTCAGCATCTGATTGTAGTAGACCACGAACTCGAGGCCGCGAACCGTGCCACCGCCGCCCGGGCCGTCGCCACCGATGCCCGCGGGTCCGTCGAGCGAGCGCTCGGTCCCGCCCTGACCGCCGCCGGGACCGGTCGCGCCGGCGACACCGCGGCCGGTGCCGCCGCCGCTGCCGCCACCCGACTGCTCGACCTTCTTCTCGACACCCTTGATCGCCTCGGCGAGCTTGTCGTCGAGATCGGCGCCGCCGTCGGCGGTCGCTTGCGTTTTCGGCCGCGCGGCGCCACCCGGCGTCGCGGGAACGTTCACGAAGCGCGCGGTCGACGCCGGTGCGGGGGCGACGGTTTTCTTGACGATCGCGATGACGGCTGTCGCAGTGCTCTTCGGCTTCGGCGCTCGCGCGGGGCTCGCGGTCGGACGCGGGCTGGGTTTCACGGTGGCTTTCGCGGTTGCCTTGACCGTGGGACGCGCCGTCGGTTGCTGGGTCGGACGCGCGGTCGCCTGTACCCGCGGCGTCGCGGTCACGACGACCGTCGCGCGCGGCGTCCCGAGCGGCATGGCTTCGGGATCCTCTTCCTCTTCGGGCTCGGGTGGCGGTGGCGGCTCGTCCAGCTTCGCGACTCGTTCCGGCGGCGGGGGCTCTTCGGCCGGCGGCTCGGGTTCAGGCGGCGGTGGCGGTTCCGGGGCCACCGGTTCGGGTGGTGCCGCTTTCGCCGGTGCCGGCTTGCTCTCGCCGCCGCCGATCGGCCCCTCGAGTAGTTTTCCTCCGAGCGCATTCGGATCGACGAGCTCGACCGTGTACGCCGTCGGATGCGGGGCCGGCATCGGATGTGGGGCGAAGAAGATGAGCGCGACCGCCAGAAGATGGATGACCAGCGAGAGCCCGACGCCGCTCGGCGACCATCCACTGCCGCCCCGCGTCCCCTGCTCGCGGTGACGTCGCTCGTCCCTCATCCCGCGCGCTCAACGTCCCGCGGCCAAATCCGACGCGGTGGCCCGGCGATCGCCGTTCACCGGCGGCGCGTTCCCTTGCTCGGCGGCGGCTCCGGAGCCGGCTCGGTCACCATCCCGAGCTTGCTGATCCCCGCCTCCTTGATCGCGGCAATGACACCGACGACGTCGCCGTACGGCACGCTGCGGTCGGCCCGCAGCAACAAGGCGCGATCCGGGCTTTCCTGCCCGATCGCCGCGAGCTTCGCGCGCAGATCGACGAGCGCGATCGGGTTGTCGTTCAGATAGACGACGCCCTCCTTGGTGAGCCCGACGACGAGCGGATCCTCCTGGCTGTTGAGCCCGGCCGCCCGTGTCTTCGGCAGATCGACGGTCACGCCCTGCTGGATGATCGGCGCGGTCACCATGAAGATGACGAGCAGTACCAACATGACGTCGACGAGCGGCGTCACGTTGATCTGCGCGATCGACCCGCCGCCGCTGCGGCCGCTATCGAAGGCCATCGCCCCGCCTCATTTGAGGAAGTGCCGCTCGGCGATGTTGAGGAACTCCGACGCGAAGTTTTCCATCTCCGTGCCGAGCACGCGGACCCGGTCGGCGAAATAGTTGAAGGCCATGACGGCCGGGATCGCGGCGGCGAGACCGATCGCCGTCGCGATCAGCGCCTCGGAGATGCCCGGAGCCACCGCCTGGATGCTCGACGACTGCGTGACGCTGAGACCGCGGAACGCGTTCATGATGCCCCACACGGTACCGAAGAGTCCGACGAAGGGCGCGGCGCTCGCCGTCGTGGCGAGGAACGTGAGCGACTTCTCCAGCTTCGTGATCTCCTGCGAGGCCGCGCGCTTCATCGCCCGCTCGACGTTCTCGACCCCGCCGAGATCGGTCGACATGTCGTCGCCCGGCGCCGCCTCCCGCTTGGCACGGGTGATGCGAACGAGCTCTTGGTACCCCGCGCGGAACACCTGCGCGACCGGACTCGCCTTGAGATCGAGGCTCGCCGTGTTGATCGCCGTCAGGTTCTTCGCGTCCCAGAAGATGTCGATGAAGCGCTCGGACTCGCGCTCCGCCCGACGGACCTGCCGGCGCTTGGTGAAGATGATCGCCCAGCTCGCGACGGAGAATCCGATCAAAAGGAAAAGGACCAGCTGGACGACGGCGCCCGACCCGGTGACCATGTCGATGATGGTCTCCTGCGGTCGCTCGATCGTGAGCGGCTCAGCGGCCGCTTGAACCAGGAACGCGTACTCCCACATGCACACCTCACAGCATCCCGCACCCAACGCGTCGAAGGCGGCACGCTAGCCCAGTGGGCCGAGGCCGTCAATTACGCGTCCTTGCAGGACAATCTGGTTGACTGCCGTTCGACGGCGTGCCATACGACGCGATCAATTTTTTCTTCCCCTTCCAAGGAGAACTCACTGATGGCCGTGCGCGTCGGTATCAATGGATTCGGTCGCATCGGACGAAACGTCTTTCGCGCCTGCCAGGGTGAAGCCGGCCTCGACATCGTGGCCGTCAACGACATCACCGATGCCGAAACGCTCGCGCACCTCCTGAAGTACGACTCGGTGCATGGCCGCCTGAAAGGCGACGTCACGCACGGCGAGGGGTCGCTGTCGGTGAGCGGCAAGCAGATCAAGGTCACCGCCGAGCGCGATCCCGGCAACCTGCCGTGGAAGGATCTCAAGGTCGACGTCGTCCTCGAGTGCAGCGGCATCTTCACCGCCCGCGACAAGGCCGCGAAGCACCTGAGCGCCGGCGCCAAGAAGGTGCTCATCTCGGCTCCGGCGAAGGGCGCCGACCTCACCGTCTGCTTCGGCGTCAACGAGAAGTCGTACGACCCCGCGAAGCACGACGTCGTCTCGAACGCCTCCTGCACCACCAATTGCCTCGCCCCGGTCGCGAAGGTCCTGCACGAGAGCTTCGGCATCAAGCGCGGCCTCATGACGACGATCCACTCGTACACGAACGATCAGCGCATCCTCGATCTGCCGCACGAGGACATGCGCCGCGCCCGTGCCGCCGCCCTCTCGATGATCCCGACGACGACCGGCGCCGCGAAGGCCGTGTCGCTGGTGCTTCCGGCGCTCGAGGGCAAGCTCGACGGCATGGCCGTCCGCGTGCCGACACCGAACGTCTCGCTCGTCGATCTCACGGCCGAGCTCGACAAGAAGACGACGGAGAAGGACATCAACGCCGCCATCAAGAAGGCGGCCGAGGGCGAGCTCAAGGGCGTACTCCAGTATTGCGACGAGCCGCTCGTCTCGAGCGACTTCAACGGCACCTCGTTCTCCTCGATCTTCGATTCCGAGCTCACGCGCGTCCTCGACGGCAACTTCATCAAGGTGCTGTCCTGGTACGACAACGAGTGGGGCTTCTCGAATCGCATGCGCGACGTCGCCCTGCTGATGGGGCGCGGGCTGCGCTGAAGGCGAGGCGCGCCACCATGGCGCTCCGATACATCGACAGCCTCGATCTCGCCGGCAAGCGGGTCTTCATCCGTGCCGACTTCAACGTGCCGCTCAAGAACGGCGCGATCACCGATGCCACGCGCATCGAGGCGGCGTTGCCCACGATCCAGTGGGCCGTGTCCCAGGGCGCGCACGTGATCCTCGCGTCGCACCTCGGGCGTCCGAAGGGTGGCCCCGATCCGAAACTCTCGCTGAAGCCGGTCGCCGAGGCGCTCGCGGAGCTCCTGCATCTGAAAGTGAAGCTCGCCCCCGACTGCGTCGGGCCCGAGGTCGAAGCGCTCACGAAGAGCCTCGACCGCAAGGAGATCCTCCTCCTCGAGAACGTCCGCTTCCACGCCGAAGAGGAGAAGAACGACCCTGCGTTCGCGAAGCAGCTCGCGGCGCTCTGTGACGTCTACGTGAACGACGCCTTCGGCGCCGCCCACCGCGCGCACGCGTCGACGGAAGGCATGGCGCGCCTCGTTCCCCAGCGCGCCGCCGGCTTCCTGATGAAGAAGGAAGTCGAGGCGCTCTCCAAGATCACCGACAGCCCCGACCGCCCGCTCGTCGCGATCCTCGGGGGCGCCAAGGTCTCCGACAAGATCAAAATCATCGAGCACCTGCTGACCAAGGTGGATGCGCTCCTGATCGGCGGCGCGATGGCGTACACGTTCTTCCGCGCCGAGGGGAAGCCAACCGGGGATTCCCTCGTCGAGCCCGATCGTGTCGACACCGCCACGAAGGTGCTCGCCCAAGCGAAAGAGCGCGGCGTCGCGCTCCGGTTGCCGATCGACCACCTCGTCACGACCGCGCTCGACGGCAGCGCGCCGTCCGAGGTCACCGTCGACATCCCCGACGGGAAGAAGGGCGTCGACATCGGGCCCGCCTCGATCGCGCTCTACAAGACCGAGATTGCGAAGGCGCGGACACTCTTCTGGAACGGACCGATGGGCATCTTCGAGGTCGACGCCTTCAGCAAGGGCACGATGGCGATCGCGGACGCGATGGCCGAGAGCTCGGCCCTGACGGTCGTCGGCGGCGGCGACTCGATCGCCGCCCTCTCTCGCTCGGGCCGCAGCGACGACATCACCCACATCTCGACCGGCGGCGGCGCGTCCCTCGAATTCCTCGAGGGACGCGAGCTCCCCGGTCTCGCGGTGCTCGACCAATGAAGAAACCGACCGGACGCCGCCCACTCCTCGCCGGCAATTGGAAGATGCACGCGACGCGCCCGGAGGCGACCGCGCTGATCGACGGCATCAAAGCCGCGGCCGCCGACGCGCGCGATCGCGACGTCGTGATCGCCCCGCCGTTCACCGCCCTCGAAACCGCGGCCCGTGCGCTTGCCGGCACGAGCATCGGCCTCGCCGCCCAGAACGTGCACACAGAGCCGAAGGGCGCCTTCACCGGCGAAGTCGCGGCCGAGATGCTGAAGGACGTCGGCTGCGCATACGTCATCATCGGTCACTCCGAGCGCCGCCAGTACTTCAACGAGACGAACGAGATGGTCCGTCAGAAGATCGCGGCCGGCCTCCGTGCGGACCTGAAGGCGATCGTCTGCGTCGGCGAGACGCTCCGCGAGCGCGAGGGAGACAACACGCTTCCCGTCATCGAGCGCCAGGTCCGTGAAGGCCTCGCCGGGCTTTCGCGTGAGACCGTCCGCAACCTCATCCTCGCCTACGAGCCCGTCTGGGCGATCGGCACCGGCAAGACCGCGACGCCGGAGCAGGCCGAGGAGGTGCATGCCGCAATCCGCGCCCTCCTTCGCGACTTCGCCGGCGACGCGGGTGCCGAGGCCGTTCGAATCCTGTACGGTGGCAGCGTGAAGGCCGACAACATCGACGCGCTCATGGCGCAACCCAACATCGACGGCGCGCTCGTCGGCGGCGCCGCCCTCGACGCCGCGTCGTTCAGCCGCATCATCGCGTTCCAATAGGAGTCCCCGAATCATGGAAATCCTCGTCACGATCGTCCACGTGATCGCCTGCATCATTCTCGTGCTCGTCGTCCTGCTCCAGGCCGGCAAGGGCGCCGACATGGGCGCCGTCTTCGGCGGAGCGAGCAGCACGATCTTCGGCAGCAGCGGCGCTGGGAACTTCCTCACCCGCCTCACCACCGGCGCAGCCGTCGTCTTCATGACGACGTCGCTCGCGCTCACGTGGGTCGGCACGCGCGGGGGGACCTCGACGATCATGCCTGAGAGCGGCGTTCCGCGCGGCGGTATCGAGCAGCCCGCGGCCGACGCCGGTGCGCCGGCGGATGAGGCTCCGGCTGCCGTCGCGGACGGTGCGGGCGCACCTGCTGCCGGCGACGCGGCTCCAGCCGGTGAAGCAGCGCCCGCGGCCGAACCCGCTCCCGCTCCCGAAGCAGCACCGGCTCCGGCCGCGCCGTAACACGAGCGTTCCAAGAGCGTTCGGAGAGTGCGCACCATCGCGCACTCTCGACAGTCGGGGCGCTCGATGGTACCTCTCCACCGCTGTCACGCGAGGATGGCGAAATGGCAGACGCGCTAGTTTGAGGGGCTAGTGGGGTAACACCCGTGGGGGTTCAAGTCCCCCTCCTCGCACTCGAAGTTCCCTCAGTGACAGCCGCCGCCGTCGATCTTGTCGACGGCGCCCTCCGCAGCAGCCCTCGCGCCGCTCATGGTCGCGATCGGCACCGTGCGCTTCCGCTGGCGGATGCCCGCACGAAATCGGCCCGGCACTGCGGACCGCCGTCGCGCTCGGCGCGCACCGACTTGGCTCGGCGTAGCGGAAAGCGTCCGCGCAAACCGCGGCAGCTTTGCGTATCGGCGTACGCATGTGCGCAAGACACTGCGCAACGGCACCGATCGCTGCCGCGTTCGACGAGCACCTGCGCACGCGACCCTCGACGATCGCGCAGAACGTCGAGAAAGCATCTTTCGCCGTCACCCGCCGACGAGTATCCAATTTCCACCGCCCCCGCTTCCTTCGCTTCGCTTCGAAGCGTCCCTCATCAGCAACGCAAGCAAAAATTCCCGCCGATGAGGCGTGCTTCGAGGTGTGTGATTCATGCGGATGGTGTCATGTGCAGTCGTCGCGTCGTGTCTCGCGTGGTCGGTGATCCCCGGCGTCGCGACCGCCGATCAACAATTCGCGCTCGAGCGATCGATCGCGCTTCCCGGCCGCGGCATCGCGGTCGCATGGTCCCCTGACGGGACGCAGCTCGCGGCCGGCGGGCACTTCCGCGGCAACACGGTCGTGCCCCAGCCCCCGAAGACCAACTATCGCTACGACACGAAGGTCTACGACGTCGCGTCGGGCGCGCTCCTGAAGAACTTCAACTGTCACGGGTTCTGGGTGGTGGCACTCGCGTGGGCCGACGTGCCCTCGCTCGGCATGGATCTCCTCGCCGACGGCGCCGGCGATCACGCGGTGAAGGTCTGGAACTCCGACGGCCGCGGCAGCGCTTCGTGCCGCACGATCGGTCAGTATCTCGTTGAGGATGGTGCGCTCCCTGAGATCGCCGAGCGCCGCGTTGCAAACGCGAAAGGCGTCGTCACGCTCCAGAAGCGCACCGGCCTCATGAACATCAACGGCTGGATCCTCTCGCTCGCCTTCTCTCCGGATCGCCGTTTCCTCGCGGGCGCGAGCAAGGACGGCTCGCTCCGGCTCTGGCAGGTCGAGCCCGGCCGGAACCAGTGGAAGGTGGTCCGACTCTGGAACCCGCGCCTCGGTGATCAGGTGACGTCCGTCTCGTGGCGACCCGACGGCCGCGCGCTCGTCACGAGCGATCGCCTCGGCCGGGTCGCCGTCTGGAGCTTCGATCCGCGTCCGATGCCCGCGGGCGACCTCTGGGACGACGCCACCATCGACGACTTCGCCGACGAGGACTCGACCGCGTACTGGCGCTGGAACACGCGCCACCCCGATCGCGTGCGGCGCACGCCGACGTGGCTCCACGAGCCGACCCGGACGTTGAAGGACGGCAGCGTACGACCCGTGAAGACGCCGAGCTGGAACGCGCGCTACGCGCCGGACGGCACGCGAGTCGCCGGCGTCTGGATCGACGGCACGTTCGCGATCTTCGACGAGCGGACCGGGGCCGTCGTCCATCGCACGACGGTCACCAACGCGCGCGGCAAGGCCGTCCAGCTCCACGGCCTCGACTGGAGCCCCGACGGCGACCTCATCGCGGTCGGCGCCTCCGACAACCTGCTCCGGATCTTCGACGCGAGTACGGGCGGACTGGTCGCCACCCTCGCCGGTCACCGAGACATCGTGACCGCGGTCGCCTGGTCGCCGGACGGCGAGCGCCTGGCGTCGACGGCCGGCGGTGTCCGCGTGAACGTCGAGAACAACTTCGACGTCGCGGGCCCGGATACGAGCGCCATCATATGGAAGCGACGGTGACCGGCGGGTTCAGGGCGCGAGCCCATCGGCCGTGAAGGCAGTCGGACGTCGCCGCACCACCGCGGCAACGACGTCCGGAGGATCCACCGGCTTCACGATGTAGTCGTCGAAGCCGGCCTGGAGCGCGCGAGCCCGATCGGCCGGGCTCGCGAGCGCGGTGAGCGCGATCACGGGTGCCGTCGCGCCCGACGCGCGAAACGCGTGCAGGAAGTCGTAGCCGTCGCGCTCCGGCATCGCGAGGTCGCTCAGCACGACGTCGGGCCGATGGCGGGCGACCTCCGCGAGCGCCTCGCCCGTCGAGGCAGCACCGGCGACCCGCGCGCCGGCGTCGCTCAGGATCGTCTCGAGGAACCCCCGGATGTCGGGCTCGTCGTCCACGATCAGCACGTTCAGCCCTGCGAGCGGCGTCGCCGCGGCTCGACCGGGTGCCGGAATCGAACGCTCCACCCTCGCATCGACCTCTCCGCCGATCTCGAGCGGCAGCCGAACCCGCATCACCGTCCCCTGCCCCTCGCCCGCGCTCTCGGCAGCGATCGTTCCGCCGTGCAGCTCGACGAGGTGCCGGACGATCGCGAGCCCGAGCCCGAGACCCCCGTGGCGCCGCGTCGTCGAGCTGTCCGCCTGCCGAAAGCGATCGAAGACGTGGGGCAGCACCGCGGGGTCGATGCCGATCCCGGTGTCACGGACCACGATCTCGACGTCCCCCTCGACCCGCCGCCACGCGATCGCCACCTCGCCGCCCGCGGGAGTGAACTTGATCGCGTTGCCCAGCAGGTTGCCGATCACCTGCTCGATCCGGGTCGCATCGCCGGCGACCAGGAGGACGTCCCGTGGAGCGTCGACGTGCAACCGGATCTGGCGTCCGTCCGCCGCCGCGTGGGCCGACTCGACGGCCGCCTCGACGACGGCGCCCAGGTCCACGACGCCGCGCTCGACCGTGAGCTTTCCGGATACGATGCGCGAGATATCGAGCAGATCCTCGACGAGCCGGACCTGGAGCCGCGTCGTGCGCTCGATCGTCTCGAGCGCGCGCGCCGTCTTCTCTGGATCGAGCTGGCCGCGGCGTAGGAGGTGAGCCCAACTCAACGCGGCGCTCAGCGGCGAGCGAAGCTCGTGCGACAGCGTCGCAAGGAACTCGTCCTTCGCGCGGTTCGAGCGCTCGGCCTCGTCGCGGGCCTCGCGCTCGAGGACGAAGAGTTGCTGCACGTCACGCTCGGTCTCCTCGAGACGCGCGACGCTCCGGTGCAGGTCTTCCTCGACGCGCTTCCGCGCCGTCACGTCGATGCCGACCCCGATCATGCGAACGGGCTTGCCGTCGACGTCCGTGAACACCTGGCCCTTGCCGAGCATCCAGCGCTCGACACCGTCCGACCCGATCACGCGGAACTCGGCCTCGTAGCCGCCGCCGCGCGCGACCGCCCCGAGCACGGCCTTCGTGAAGCGCTCGCGATCGTCGGGGTGCACGATCGCCAGAAACGCCTCGTACGTCCCGGCGAAGCTTCCCGGTGCGAGGCCGTGCAACGCCTCCAGGTTGTGCGACCACTGGATCAGGCCCGTCGCCATGTTCCAGTCCCAGATGCCCATCTGCCCCGCTTCGAGCGCGAGGCGGAGCCGCTCCTCGCTGATCCGGAGCTCGCGTTCGGTGCGCCGACTTTCCGACACGTCGCGCTGCGTGCCCCAGGCGCGCAGGATCTGGTCATGCTCCACGATGCCGATGAGATTGTTCAGGAAGTATTTGATGTTTCCGTCACGATCTCGCTCGTGCGATTCGCCGTCGGTGACGCGGTAGCCCGACCGCACGAACGCGAGCAGGTATTCCTGGTTCGCGGGATCGGTCGGGACGAGCAGCTCGTCGAGCCGCCGTCCGACCAGCTCCCGCGCTTCGCGGTACCCGTACATGCGCGCCATCGCGTCGTTGCACTCGGCGAGATACCCGTCGCGATAGAAGCGGGCGATCTGCTCCTCCTCGGGAAGATCGATCGGGACCGGTGCCGACAGCTCGAGCCGCCAGATGCCCTCCGTGCTTCGTTGAATGAACGACCGATAGCGCTCGTCGCTCCTCGCGAGCGCCTGCGCTCGCGCCCCGGCGTCGGCCGAGCTGGCGTCGGCAAGCTCCTGGGCGCGGCGCATCGACGACGCGACCCAGGCGATCGCCGTCGCGAGCGCCACGTACACCCCGAGGTCGACCGTCAGGAGGCCCAAGACCTTGGGCTGGAACGCCTCTATGTTGGAGAGGGCGGCCATCGCGAGACCACCCGTCACGACGACCGTCATGCCGGCCCGGAATCCGAACCGGGACGCGACGAGCAAGGTCGCTCCGTACAGCAACACGAAGCGATGGCGGGTGGTGAACGGGTCGAGCGCGACGCGACCCACGATCGCACCGACGGCCGCCACGAGCGCGACCACGTACCCCCGGCGCCCCTCCCCGGGAATCGCCATGTGTTCGATGCTTAGGGGCTCGAATCGGGGCAGTCAATGCAGCTTACCAGTGGCCCTGAATCGCGACGGCATGCTAGGACCCGCTCCGCTGGGTCATGAGGAATCGCATGCGCGCTCTCAGGGTCGTCCCTCTCCTCGTTCTCATCCTCGTCGCGCTCGGGTCGCCCGCGGCGGCGCGAAGCTTCCGCGTCGACAGCCTCGTCGAAGACTCCGACGCGCACCTCGGTGACGGCATCTGCGCAGCGACGGCCGGGGCCTGCACCATTCGAGCGGCGCTGGAAGAAGCCGAGGCGCTCGGCGAGCCGGTCGAGATCCTGCGGCCCGTCCTCGGTCGGCCCGACAAGCTCCGCGCACTGCGCGGACCGAATGGGCGGCCGATTACCGGCGGCCCCCGCGCGCCGCTCCTGACGTTCACCGTCGACACGACCGAGGACGCCGTCGACGCCGCCCCGGGTGACGGCGCGTGCGCGACCGCGAGCGGCGCGTGCTCGCTTCGCGCCGCGGTCCAGGAAGCCAATGACCTGGAAGGAGCGCAGACCATCGTCGTGCCCGAGGGAAACTTCACGCTCACCATCGCGGCGACCAGCGACGACAGCGCGGAAGAAGGCGACCTCGACATCGTCGACGAGCTCGTCATCACCGGCGCCGGGTCGGCGCTCACCACGCTCGATGCCGGCGACGTCGACCGCGTCTTCGACAACTTTCATCTGCTGACCCTCACCGGGGTGCACCTCACGGGCGGAGACCCCGCGGCCATTGGAACGGATTTCGGCGACCTGCTGCTGACGGACGGTCTCTTCACGGACAACGTGCTCGGCATCAGTGGCGGCTCCGCGAAGCTCAGCATCACCGACAGCCACTTCGAAAAGAACGAAGTCGCCGCGGACGTGACCACCTGCAGCTCCTTCTCGATGGTCGATACGACCGTCGAAGGGAATGGGCACGGCTTCGGGTTCGACCGGGTCACCGGGACGTTGGAGCGCGTCACCTTCCGAGAGAATTCCGGGGATGCGGTCGGGGTTTTCATCCAGAGCCGATTGACGCTCAAGAGCGTGACCCTGGACGACAACGGTCGAGGGCTCGCCCATCTCGGCAGCGATTTCTCGAACTTCGTCACGCTCGACGAGACCACGGTCACGCGCAGTAAGGGTAACGGCGTCAGCTACGCGGACGGTCTGTTGACGATCACGAACTCGCGTATCGCCGACAACGGCGGCTGTGGTGTCGTGATCCTCGGCAACGACGGCGGTGGGCTGACGATGCGCAACTCGGTCGTGCAGCGCAATGCCTGCGGCGTGGTTTCGAACGGAGGACGCGGAGGTGTCACGACGAGGATCGAGGCCACGCAGATCACGGACAATACCGGAATCGGGTTGGAGGTAATCGGCAGCCCCGAGGACGATCCGGTTGCCGTGCAGGGGACGCAGATCGCACGCAATCATCAGGGCGGAATGGTCGTCGTGGCCGTCAACGGGGCCGGGCCGGAGGTGACCGTGTCCGGCTCGACGATCGCGGACAACGAGGCCGAGCGCGGCGCGGGTATCCTGATGAGGCGCATCGGCTCGAACGCTTCCTCCGTTCGCTTCGTCAACAGCACCATCAGCCGGAACGACGCGGCCGTCGCCGGCAACGCGATCTACAACGACGGCGGTGGCCTCGACCTCCGCAACGTCACCGTCACCGGTGACGTCGTTACCCTCGACGACTCCTCGACCACGGCGCGCAACACGATCCTTGCCGGCGGTTGCGCCGGCGCGCTGACGTCGGCCGGCTACAACGTCATCGACGGCGACGTCTCAGCCTGCGCCATCTCAGGGGACACCACCGGCAACCTCACGGGCCCGCCCCGCCTCGGCCCCCTCGTCACCAATGGGGGCCCGACGACGACCCACGCGCTGCTCGCCGGAAGCCCCGCGTGGAACGGCGGCAATCCCGCCGGCTGCGTGGACGGCGACGACATCGTCCTCACGGTCGATCAACGCGGCGCCGCACGCCCGCAGGCGGGACGCTGCGATGTCGGCGCGTTCGAGTCCGCGTGCGGCAACGGCAATATCGACACTGGGGAGACCTGCGACGACGGCAACAACGCCGACGGTGATTGCTGTAGCGGCACCTGCAACCTCGAGTCCGAGGGCTCCCCGTGCAGCGACGACAACGCATGCAGCACCGGCGATCGCTGCGTCGCCGGCACCTGCACCCCGACGGGCGCGCAGCAGTGCGGCCCCTGCCTCTCCTGCCTCCCCGAAGGCGGCTGCGTCGCCGAGCC
>Ga0268299_1001323_pt1 | contig 46285 bp, 38 predicted proteins | sample NOBtaG_FD_193484 | JGI IMG/M metagenome (GOLD analysis project Ga0268299, IMG submission 193484) | Activated sludge microbial communities from bioreactor in Nijmegen, Gelderland, Netherland - NOB reactor | ecosystem: Engineered > Bioreactor > Aerobic > Activated sludge | place: Netherlands... | reverse complement strand
ATGATCATGCTCGAAGCCGCTCGCCGGCAGGGCGTGAGACCGGAGCGAATCAGCTTCATCGATGCCCTGCGCTGGCTGGCAAGCGCGCCGCCGAACGCACCGCTGCCATCGCTGATCGTCAATCCGCGCCGTCCGAACCGAATCGAGCCGCGCGTGGTGAAGCGCAGACCCAAGTCTCATAAGTTGATGACGCGCCCGAGGCGCGAATTGCGAAAAGAACTGGAATTACGCAGGAAAACGGCTTAACTTAATGCCATTCGTGTCAGGATGATTTATCCGATCCATTAAATACTTCCTGACACATATTCTGCCCGCATCTATAGCTATGACTTGCATCAGATTAAAAAGAATTCGAAAAAACACCTTTACAATCGTCATGTGTGCGATCTTGTCATGCGTTGCATTGGTCGACATTTGGTCGAGACTTTTCAGAATTGAGCCTTGGTTTTTTGAGCGCACGGGCGACCGCTGGACGGTATTGTTGTGTCATGATGGGTGTCTTAGCTCGTTTGAGTCAGTCAAAGTGCGCGTTACCGACGAGGAAATTTTAAGAACGAATCCAATGCCATTCAAGTCATCGGATGCACGCACTGTTTCAAGCTGGATTTCCTTTCTTGAGTCTGTCAATGATCCGCCGTCTGAGACTGATCCAAGAAAACAAGAGTTCATAGACGCCGCCTCGGTCGCTCTCTCAAAGTACAATGGAAGTAGATTCCTTTTCGTAAAGGGAGATCCAACATCAACGCGAAGAGTTCTTGGACCTAGGTACAAGATAGCGTATAACAACGTTGTATTACGACTTCCAATATGGCCGACTTGGGTTACATTTTTTGTATATGTTGTTTTGTTTCGAGTCCATAAATACATGATCTGTGTCAATAGAAGGCGATTGTCGAAATGCGTTATTTGCGGATATGACAAGCGAACCAATCCCAATGGTCGTTGTCCAGAGTGTGGAGTCGATACAGAATTAAGAAATTAGGAATCTAAGAGGAATCTAAGGGGACATTCTACTTTTCCAGAATCTAAGGGGACATTCTACTTTTTCATGACTGTTGAATGAGACGGCTGTCAAATAAATGTCTAATCGCCCGCTTCGGATCAACTTGACGCCGCTTCATTCGAAGTCCCGGAACACCGGGCAAGATGGAAGGTGCCCGGTGGCGCTATGATCGCTCGCGCAGGACATCCCCCGCTCCAGCCTGTTCCACGTGGAACAGCTTGGAGGGCAGCCAGGGCGCTCGAATCTCGCAGGACAGCCATCGCTTATTGACTGCGACCCACGTCAAGAATCGCACGCACCCAACAGCAAGTCCAATCGCGCCAAAGCCGAATCACGCGTAACTGTGCAGCCCCACGATGTAGAAATTCACAAAGCACCAATTGAAAATCATCATCAGGCAGCCGCCAATCGAGCACCACGCGGTCCACAGACCCTTGTTGACCGTCACAAATCTCAGGTGAATGAGAATCGCATAGATGATCCAGGTGTTGAGGGCAAAAACCTCCTTGGGGTCCCAGCCCCAGGGCCGGCCCCACGAGTAGTCGGCCCAGACCGCGCCGAGGATCGTGCCGACGAAGAGCATCACGAAGACAAGATTCAAAATAATCAGGTGGCTCCAATCGACCTGCTGCAGCCAGTCGGGCAGACCCTGCCGGGGCGAGTCACCGGGCATGGCCCCCGCGGCGATGGGCCGCGACCACAACAAGTTGCCGTTGCCGCCGCCCGCAATCGCCAGTCGGGCCGCCGGGGCCATCTCGGTGGCCGGACGCGCGAGCATGCCCGCGGCGTTGCCGAGGGCCCAAAGCAGCCCACCGCCCATCAATGACCACGCCATGCCGAGGCAGAACCCCTGATCGCCGATCGAGAGCACCGCACTCGTCAGCATCACGCCCGCGATGGGGGCGATCAATCGATGCGACGTGCCGGCCCGCGCGACCACGATGAGCAGCACGAGTGCGGCTGCGGCCGAATACGCAGCGCCGCGCGTCATGTTGCCGTCCTTGATAACGCCATTCAGGGCTGCCGCGTCCGACGTAAAGGTCATGCCGGCGGCAAACCAGAGCGCAAGACCAAAGAGCACGGCCAGTCCGCCGACCTCTAGCGATGCCCCGGCGGCGCGGTGGAAGTAGTATCCGAACAGATAGACAAGGGCGATCACGGCGGCAACGAATATCAGCGAATAGGACGAGATAATGAGCACAGTGTGAATGCGCAGCATCACGTCATCGAGGATGCCCATGATGGTCGTGAGGGTCCCGCCGCCGGGGACGACATAACCGGCGAGCAGCAGCGCGAGAAAGCCCGTCGCATGCGCACCGAGTAAGGCGACGCGTGTCTTATAGACCAGTTCAACGATCAATGCGATGGCCATGCCCACCCATGCGGATGCGGTCAACGCCTCAAACATGTTGGCGACCGGAATGCGGCCAAGGATGTGCCAGCGCTGGCTAATGCCGTATGCATGCAGCCCCATGCCGATCAGCAGCAGCACAAGCGAGATGACCCAGAAGGCCCGCCACCGTGTGATCAGTGCCGGCACTGCGAGCAGACCGCCAACCACATAGATCCAGAAGACCCATGTAAACTTGCCCCAGGCGTAGTAACTCGCCTCCGCCTCACGTTGAGATTGGGATGGATAGACGCCCGGCGCGGCGATAGTCGGCAGCAGATCGGCGAGCCGGTCGATCGAGGCCTGGACCTTGGCTGCATCCTGATTGGCCCAGCCCTTCCACAGTCCGGCCCAGGCGGCCATCGCCGAGACCGCCTGCTCGGAACTGAGTCCGGGTATGGGAGCGCTGTTTCGCGAGAAGGCCGACGACGTGTCCGCCGATCTCAATTCCGGCGGAAGATTGGGCTTCATCTCGTCAATCGTATGCCACAGCGCCTGCGTGTCGCCCTCGGGCGATGGAACCATCCGAAGCAGACTGGGCATGCTGTCCACCATCACCTCGGCGTTTCGAACCCGTCGCATGGCCGTGACCATGGGCGCCAGCGGTTCCAATTCTCCGATACGGCGGCCAACCATGGGGTCGCGCAATTCGCGCGGCGTCATGTAACCCGTCTGCCGGATGCGCTGACGCGCCGCGTCGGGCATGTGCGCCGAAAGATGGATGCGAACGCCGCGGTCCTTGATGAAGACCACCGGGGCGTCTTCATAGGCCTCGCGATTGAAGAGCCATTCCATCAGCGAAGCCATGGGCGACAGCCCCGGCAGGTGCTCGCGTCCGTACATGGCGGACATGGACTCGCGGGCGAATGAGTCAAGCGTCTTGTAGCGACCGTCGTCCTGAACGGCGATCAGGCGACCCGACTGCCAGTTGATTTTCGCGTCAATTTCCACCGCTTTCTGCGATGCGGCAAACGGGTCGTCCGCGGCCCGCGCGGGGGTCGCACACAGCGCGAGCACGCCGCCGATGATGAGGCCGGCAGTCGCGCCAACCGGCGTTCGGGAAGGAATCGAAACGCGGACCGGCTTCTCGATCGCGGCCTGCGTCATGCGGCGGCGTAAGATTGGTTTGATATAGAAGGCATAGAGCGCTCCCAGCGTGATCAGCACGCAGCCGAGCAGCATGGCGTTGATGCCGTTGCGATTGCCGACGCCGAGGACGGTGTAACTCCAGTGATCGCGGGCGGCACCGCTCTGGAAAAACGTCCAGCGGCCGGCGGTGTGCGTTTGATTGGTGTAGACCGCGCCGGCCATCGGTGTTGGGTCATCGGGGGCCACCACCTTGAAATCGCTGCGCCACGACTCGACATTTTGTCGCCCCGGGAAGAACGTCACGCTGAGCTTGCCGGCCACCAGGTCGACGCCCAGATCGTGCCGCATGCGTGAGTACACGACTTCCCATTCGCGGGAGTCGCCCGGCATTTTCAGTTGCGTGACGCGGGCGTCTACATGTGGATACTGGTTGAAGATCAGCCAGCGTGTGACCTGCTTGCCGGCCGCGGCCCCGCGGCCGTTGAATTGAACCCGAATCGCCGACATGGATCGCGGCCCAAGATTGGGGCGTCGCCGGTCGAGCGGCTCAACAATCGGCACATCGACGCGCTCGGCGAGCTCGATCAAATCGAGCAAAGTCACACGCAGCGTGGCCCCCATGAGCCGGACTTCGCGACCCTTCGCGACCGGCAGTTCGACGCGCTCCACGGCACCATTCGCGCCGAAGATGCCCGCGACGGGTGTCACACCGGGCCCGGCCACGATGACGGCCCAGCCGTTGCCCACGGTGCGATAGCGAAGAATGAGATTCGAATCGTATGGACCCTCTCGATGGCGCGTGCCGCTTTCGTCAATGTCCTGAGACAGTTCCGGAAAGCGCTGGATGACCGTCCGGTTGTATCGCTTGCCACCGCCCTGAACGTCGACCGACGCCATGGGCGACGACGTGCCTTCATAGCCGGGCGAGAGCATCGGCCAGTCGCGCTGCATGTCCTTGATTGTCAATTCGTAGTCCGTTCCCGGCACCTTGATGGTCTGACCGGCGACGATGGAGACGCGCTGCACGACCGGCGGTTCCTTCACTTCAATGTACAACTCGCTGGGACCCACCATGTCGGCCAGTGCCGCGTCGCGCTCGGCGGGGTCGGTCAGCCATCGGAACTCAAACGGCAGACCCTGGGTCTGCGAGGAGGCGGCCGGATCGCGCGCGAAGAGGGATTCTTCCATTGACGCCTTCCCCATTTCGACGCGGATGTTCACGGCGGGATTGAGCGCGTCGCCTCCTTTGACAGCGCGTGGCGCCATGTGCGAGATGTACGGAAGGTAGCCGGTCACGCGCATGTCGAACGGGTATTCGGACGGCGCGGCCAGATCGATCGGCATGCGCCACGATTCGATCCAGCCGGTGGGGATGTTCATTCCCAGAACGTGGGCCGCCGGGCGAATCCGCTTTGTTGGCGCCGGCTGACTCGATGTATCGACAAGGGTATATCCTTCGTCCAGGTACCGCTCGCGGTAGATCGGCAGGCCATGGATCGGCAGCGCCGTCGAATCCGAGGCGCCGACCGGGCGAACATACAGCGCGGCCAGTTCCTGATCGTAAAACGTGCGCTGTGGGGGCGTCGTTACGAGACGGAGCGACAGCCGCTGCGGCAGCAGTTCAAGGTTCGGCCCGTCGGCCCCCGCCGTGAGTGTGCGCGTCGCCTCGCCGCCGACGGATGCGCTGATCTCCGCGGTGGCGGGCTGGCCGCTCGCGTCCGGCGTAATTTTGTCAACTTTCAGACTCACCGCGCCGCCGAACGCGGGCATCGTGTTTGACCAGGATTGGCCGGTCTCGGCCAGAAACTCGGCGATGACGCGCGGCGGATTCATGGAAGTCGCGACCAGTTCAATCCGTGGGGATTGAAGCACCACGTCTCCCTCCACCTTGGTGCCGAAGTACCAGACCGCGCCGCCGACGAGGAGCAGCATGCCCGCATGGACCGTGAACGTGCCGGCGTTGACCCAACGAAATGCGACGCGCGTCAGTGTGGCCAGCACGACCGAGAGCGTCATGAGGCCGATCAGGCCGGCGAAGATCCAGTGCCGAAAAATCTCCATCTCGGTCATTTCCAGCGCCCCGCGAAGCTGCGGGATGGCCGACGCGAGCGACGCGTAGATCAGGATCAGGATCAGGATTGCGACCCCGAATTCAAAACTGGCGAGAAAGCGTACGCCCCCTGACCAGAAGCGCTGGGATGAAGAACTCGATTGGGCGGGCATGAGAAGCCTCCAGGTTGCGGTCGAAACCAGCCAAATTATCGCGCCGCACGCTCATGCACGCAATTCGGCCCGTGAATTGAAAATACCTTCGTCTATTTCGTCGTTACAACGCAAAACTCGGCCACCATCAGCACGGCGGCGATGCACGTCAGTACGAATATCAATGTCGCCACGCCCCAGATCGTCCGTGCCGACTCGTTGATCACGACGGGACGGCCGAGGGCTTTCGACAGTCGGCTGCCCACAAAAGAGCAAACCCAGCTCCAATGCAGGATCAGGTGCAGCAGCACCAGCAGGCCAAACACGGCGACAGAGCCCGACAGCATTCGCTGCCATGTCACCCGATTGAGCGACCAGAGGGTCCAGCCGGCGGCAGTCGGGGCATCGGAAAAAATGAACTGCACAATCGCAGTCAGGGTCAGCATGACCATGAACGCGACGAGCATCACGGCATCGACGATGAAATTGATCGCATTGTTTGAGAGGCGTCGCGGCTTGGCCGTCGCCGGAGACTTCGTCTGATGCCGAGGAGTGGCGGCGGGCTCGGGCGCGTGCGTCGACGTGGCCACGCCGTACCCGGGTTCGTCGTCGCATCTCATGCTCGGCCTGTTCACGCGAGACTCCCGGCGATTGACCTTCGACGGGCGTCCCCGATGGACAGCCCGCCTCGATCACGCGGAATATTCGATCTCATAGCGGTCATTCACGCGATGTGCCACCGGTCCGGGCGCAGTGCCGGCGCGTTCCGTGGGCCTCCGGCGATGTGAAACGCGAACCTTTCGGGCAAGTGCGCGAAAGTCCGCAGCGAATTGAGTCGTTTATCGCAGGTAAGCGAGCCTGGGTCGCAAAAGCCGATGGCCGATCGTGGCACACCAATTGCTGAAAGGGCCCTGAAACGCAGCAGCGAGCGGAGACGATCGTCCATCCCGCAACTGCTTTGCATTGCAGTCGACCAGGTCTTGAGGCCCCATGGACTCCAACGACACCCAGTCCAAGCTCACCGAACTCGACGAACTGAAGGCGCGTGTCGCGGCACTGGAGAGCGAGGTCGCATCGCCGCCCAGCCCGGCCGCGTGGGTGCCGCGCGGGTATTACACCACGTATCACCTGCTGGCCGGCATGGTCCTCGGCCTGGTCGCCGCGTCGGCCAGCCTGCTCTACAACATCGTCGGCGCCACGCTGCTCGGCAAGCATCCGCTTGAGATCATTCGTGTGTATCTCACCTTTCCCATGGGCGAGCAGGCCCTTTCCTTCGACGCGGTTCAAAATGGATTTGCCCTTGCCGCCGGCTGCTGCCTGTATCTTGCCACGGGCATCATCGGCGGCATTCCCTTTCATCTGATCCTGACGCGCTACTTCGCGGATTCCACATTCGGCACCCGCTTCTTCGTCGCGACCCTGCTCGGGATCGGGGTCTGGATTATCAATTTCTATGGGGTGCTGTCATGGCTGCAGCCCATGCTTATCGGTGGGAACTGGATCGTCGAGCGCGTGCCCATCATTGTCGCGCTGTCCACGCACCTCGTATTCGGATGGACCATGATGCTGGCCGGGCAATGGGGCAGCTTCACGCCGCCCACCGCAAGAGGGGAGACAAACGGCAGATGAATGCTCTTTGGCGGCGTGCCCGCACGCTATCTCTGACGGCCGTCTTCGCCCTTGCCGGATGTGACACCGGTGAGAGTGACCAGGAATACGCACGGCTCACGGACACTGGCGCGAAGCGGCCGCCGAGTGTTGCGTTGGCCGAGCAGGGCCAGATCGCCTATCGGATCTACTGCATCGGCTGCCACGGCGAGCAGGGCGACGGCAACGGCGAAGCCGCGAAGTTCTTCAGTCCCAAGCCGCGCAACTTTGTGACGGCCGACTACAAGTTCAGTTCGACCCGGTCCGGCATGCTGCCCACCGATGACGACTTGCGCCGGACGATTCGGAATGGGTTGCGTGGCAGCGCGATGCCGCCGTTTGAGCTGCTGTCCGAAAGCACAGTTGACGGGTTGATTGAGTACATCAAGACATTCTCACCCAAGTGGCGCGAGCGCGACCCAGCCAAGCCCATTCCGTTTGTCGACGATCCGTATCTGGGCCAGACCGACCTGTCCGCGGCCATTGCGCGGGGCGAGATGATCTACCACAGCTATGCGACCTGTTGGAATTGCCATCCTTCGTATGTGTCACAGGAGAAAATCAACGAGTACCGCAAGGCCCTGGGCGATTCGCCCACGGATACCTTTCGCGATCATCTGCACCAGTCGGTCGGCAAGGAAAACACCCAGGGCGATTTGATCTTTCCGCCGGACTTCCGCCGCGATTATGTGCGTGCGGGCATGAGCACCAGAGACCTGTATCGCTCGATCGCGGCCGGCATCACCGGCACGGCCATGCCGACGTGGGTGGATGCCATGGACGTGCCGGGCGCGAAGGAAGGCGATCCGCCGCTCGTGAAGCGCGAGGATTTGTGGGCCATCGCCTATTACGTCCAAAGTCTCATTGAACAGCGGCCGGCGAAGCTCGACCCGGCGGACGTCGTCCTGCGTGATCGCAAGCGCGAGATTTATCTTCACGGCGCGCCACCGAAGCCGGCCGCGCCGGAGCCCACGTCTCAACCCGATACGGGGATCCCGGCCGACTTTGAGTTCTGATGACGCTCACCCTGCAACAGGAACAGTCGAATGTCGAAGTCGAATGACAGTCCGCAGACACCCAAACCCGTGGCGTTGCCCGCGGATGCCGGCGCTCTGGTCAATCAGAAGCTGGTGCTGCTCTTCTTCGTGGCATCTCTGACATACGTATTGATCGCCATGCTCGCGGGGCTGTTGTTCTCGCTCCAGTTTCTCAACATCTATCCGTTTCCCAACAGCGAGTTCTGGTCTCCGGGCCGCTGGCGGATGATTCACACTCAGGGCGTGGCCTATGGGTTCATCGCCAACGCATTCCTCGGGGCACTGCACTGGGCCATTCCCCGTCTGACGCTGCGGCCCGTATTCAGCGTCAGGCTCTCGTGGTTCATTTTCTTTGCCTGGCAGGCCATCCTCCTTGCGACCGTGGGCGGCATCCTCGCCGGCCACGCGCAGGCGCTTGAGTGGGGCGAGACGCCGGTCTGGATTGATCCGATCGCGCAACTCGGTTTGATCCTTGTCGGCATCAACTTTCTCGCCCCGATTTTGAAGACAACCGGCCCGATGTACGTGACACTGTGGTACTTCATCGCGGCCTTCATCTGGACCCCGCTCGTGTACGCCATGGGCAATTTCCTGCCGCAGTATTTCATTGGCGGCTCGGCGGCGGGGGCGATCGGCGGCCTGTTCATTCACGACCTCGTCGGGCTTTTTGTGACCCCGCTCGGCTGGGGCCTCATGTACTACTTCGTGCCGATCATTCTCAAGAAGCCGATCTGGAGTCACGGCCTATCGCTCGTCGGATTCTGGGGCCTCGCATTCTTCTATCCCCTCAACGGCATTCACCACTTTCTCTACAGCCCCATTCCGATGTTCCTTCAATATGGCGCGGTCATTTCGACCATCGCCGTCGAACTCGTGGTCACCACGGTCGTCATCAACTTCTTCGCGACCATCATCGGCAAGGGCGATGCGCTCCGTACGTCGATCCCCATTCGCTGGTTCTACATCGGCATGGTCTTCTATTTCACGACCTGTCTGCAATGCTCGTTTCAGGTCACGCTGACATTCCAGAAGATCATTCACTTCACCGACTGGGTCGTCGGTCACGCCCATCTGGTCATGTTCGGCGTCTTCGGATTCTGGATTCTCGGCATGATGACCTACCTCATGCCACGGGTCATGGGCGCTTCGGACTGGTATCGACCGCGCTGGAATCACTGGCACTTCTGGCTGACCGGCCTCGGCATGCTGGTCATGTTCGTGGACCTCACCATCGCGGGGCTCATTCAGGGATTCTCGTGGCGCGATCTGGCGCCGTGGGAGACGTCGATTACGGCGTCACGACCCTTCTGGATGCTCCGGGCCTTCATGGGTACCGCGATCGTGATCGGACAGTTCTTCTTCTTTGCGAATATCTGGATGACGTGGCGGCACATGCGCGGCCAGAAGGCCACGCCGTCGCCGGTCACGCCGAGTGGTCTGCCGCCGATGGAGCCGGTGGCGGTGTGACGACTTGCAAGTGTATATGAAATTCGAACGGGGATGCGTGTTCGATGTTTGAATCAAAGTCAGGTGTGTTTCTGATCGCGGGGCTGGGGTTCTTCATCCTCGCATTTCTGGTCATGGGGCTTGTGCCGATCCTGATCTTCAAGGGCGAGCCCGAGCTGTCCACCCGTCAACTCGCCGAGCAGGGGATCATTCCCGAGTTTGTCGAACTGGCCGAGAAGTTCCCCGACCGATTCAAGAAACACTTCGGAAAAGTGAGCACCGATTCGTTTGCCGAGGCCCTGCAACTGGGGCACGACACCTATGTCGCCGAGGCCTGCTGGCACTGTCACAGCCAGCAGGTGCGGCCGGTTTCAAATGAAGACGTGCGCTGGGGTCCGCGATCCTACGCCGCCGAGTATCAGAATCGATTGCAACGGCCGGTGCTCTTCGGCACGCGCCGCGTCGGCCCCGATCTGATTCGCGAAGGCGCGCGCAAGTCCAATGACTGGCACCTCGCGCATTTCTACAAACCGACCAGTGTCGTGCCCGTGTCGGTCATGCCGTCGTACCCCTGGTTCTTTGACGAAGACGGCTACCCCAACAAGCGCGGCATGGCGGTGATCGCCTATGTGCAATGGCTGGGCAGTTGGCACAAGGAATATCCGTACTGGCGCAATGAAGGACCAAAACCGACGTCGGCCCCGGCGCCGGCGGAAGGAGAGTCGCCATGATTCGCACCCATGAATCGCGCGGCAAGCGCATTGCGTTGCTGATCATTGCAGCCGTCATTCTCATCCCCGGCGCGTACGGCTTTACGGAGAAACTCATTCAGTTCTTCCGCACCCTGGGCACCGATCGCGGCGCCGATTTCACGCTCGTGCCCATTTCCAATTATCTCTTCGTCGCTGCCGGCATGGCCTGCATGCTGGTCTGGGCGATTCTGCACGGCATGTTTCGCGACATCGAAGCGCCCAAGTTTGACATGCTCGAGCAGGAAGAGGCACTCGAACGCGGCGAAATCCCGCTCCGGAGCGAATGAGATGAACCCACACCCGACTGACACATCATCACCGCAGGAGGAGGGCCGCTACCACACCTACACCACGCACCGCATCCCGTGGTACGTCCGCATGATCTGGGTCGGCTTCTGGGTCGGCGCGATCTGGTATGTCATCAAGTACGCGATACCCATGGCGAAGACGTACTATGAGTGAGGCCACGCCGGGTACGGTCGCCTGCGACTACTGCCAGCTTCCGGTACGTGTGACACGCGCGATCGCATCGGCCTCGGACGATCGGCCCGTCTACTGCTGCTACGGCTGCAACTTCGCGGCGAACATCACCCAGCAGCACGGCGAGCGCGGCCAGGCCTCGTGGATGCTCACGCGCCTGGGGCTGGCCGGCTTTCTCACCATGTGCGTGATGATCTGCAGCATCTACCTCTACGGCCGCGAGGTTTATGAGGGCCACGCTGCGACCGACGCGGTCTCCGCCAACATCGCGCAGATTCTTCGCTACCTGTCGCTCCTCTTATCGACTCCCGTCCTCTTTCTGCTCGGCGTGCCCATTCTTCGATCGGCTCGGTCACAGTGGCACCAGCGTGTCGTTTCGACCGACGCGCTGGTCGTGCTGGGCGTCGCATCGGCCTACGTGTATTCGTATGTCGCCACGCTGCGCGGCGGCGGTGCGACCTATTTCGAAACCGCATGCATGATCCTGGTGCTGGTCACCCTGGGCCGCTGGTTTGAGGCCGTCGGCAAGTTGCACGCGACGGAACGCGTCAAATCGCTCGAATCGCTGCTGCCTGCCGAGGTGCGCGTGCGCCGCGATGGCGCGGAGTGCACGGTCAAACCCGATGACATCGCGCTTGGCGACATTCTTCTGGTGCATGCCGGCGATCGCATTTCCGTGGATGGCATCGTCGAAAGCGGTCGTGCCAATGTGGACGAGCAGATCGTGACTGGCGAGAGCGCGATGGTCATCAAGCAGGGGGGCGACAGGGTTCGCGCTGGAACGATCAGCCTGGATGGCGATCTGTCGGTGCTTGCCACCGCCGTGGGCCGCGAGACCACGCTGGGCCGTTTGATGACGCTGATTGAAACGGCGCGAAACGCGAAGGGGCGCTATGAGCGGATGGCCGATCGCCTCGCCGCTGCGTTCCTACCGTTTACGCTTGTGCTTGCATGTGCCGCAGCGATTGCCGGATACCTGCGCGGGGGGGCGAACGAAGCGATCATGACCAGTCTTTCAGTGCTCCTGATCGCCTGCCCTTGCGGCTTGGGCATCGCGACACCCATGGCGGTTTGGATGGCCCTCGGGCGCGCCGCCTCAGCCGGCGCGTTGTTTCGATCCGGCACGGCGATTGAAGCGCTGTCCCGTGTTCGCACCGTCTTTTTTGACAAAACGGGAACACTGACGACCGGACTGCCTGGCGTCGCCGCCATGACCACGAGCGAGGGGATCGAGCCGCAGGCCGTCCTGGCGCGGGCCGCTGGGCTGGCCAAATCATCGCGTCATGCCGTCTCTCAGGGCCTGCTGGCCCATGCCATTCGACACGCGGTCACACCGGCGCAGGTGTCAGAGATCACGACTATTCCGGGCCGCGGCTTGATCGGCATCGTCGATCACGACGTCATTCGCCTCGGGAACACGGCAATGATGAATGAGTCCTCGCTCATGTTTGATGAGCGCCTGAGAAGCGCGCTCGATGCTGCAATGGCCGCGGGCCGGAGCGTGGTGTGCATCGGGTGGGCGGGCCGCGTGAAGGGCGTCATCGAATTGACGGAGGAGATCCGTGGCGAAGCGCGTCTGGCGCTGCGTTACATTCGGAATCTGGGGTGCGGGGTCGCCATTTTGACCGGCGATCATTCCATGCGCGGCCAGGCGATCGCTTCGGAGTTAGCCGTAGAGACCCATGCGGGTCTGCTCCCGTCGGACAAGGTGGGACGCATCGCCGGCGCTTCGCACGTTGACGGGCTGGTGGCCATGGTCGGCGACGGCCTGAACGATGCGCCGGCGATGGCCGCCGCGGATGTGGGCATCGCCATGGGCTGCGGCGCCGACGTGACCCGCGAAGCCGCGGCTATCTGCCTCCTCGGCAACAACCTGGCCGCGCTGCCGTGGCTGATTCAACTGGCGCGGCGCACCGTTCGTACGATTCGGGTCAATTTGTTCTGGGTCTTCTTTTACAACGGCATTGGTCTTGCCCTTGCGGTGTCCGGGCGGCTCAGCCCCGTGATCGCGGCTGTGGCGATGGTGGCCAGCAGTCTGTTTGTGATCGGCAACTCGCTGCGCCTGAACGCCGGTACCGCAGGCCCCACGCAGGCGAATCGCGACGCCGGGGCCGCCATATCCTCGGACATCGACGGCATCGTCGCTGTCAGGGGGGCGTTGACATGATCGAACTCGGCGCGGTCGTGACCGGCTCGCTGCTCAGCTCTGCGCACTGTGTGGGCATGTGCGGGGGCTTTGCAGCAGCCGTCGGCGCCGGCAGCCGGACATTCGCGCCGCTGCTTGTGCGGCAACTTGTCTACACCTCCGGCCGCATCTTCACCTACGCGTTTCTCGGCGCGGTCGGCGGCCTCGCCGGTCAGTCGCTCGCCCGGTTCAACGGGGCGTTCGTAACGACGCAGCAGGTCTTCTCCATCCTGGCGGGCGCCATCATGGTGTTCGTCGGGTTGTCGTCATTGGGCTGGTTGCCGCGGCGTCGAGCAGGGGGTGTCGGCGTCGTCACGCGCCTCTGGTCTTCGCTCTTCCGCGAATTCCTCAATGCGAAGGGGAGGGTCGGCCACTTTCTCGCCGGCATCGCAACCGGCTTTCTGCCATGCGGCCTGGTGTACACCTTTCTCGCACTGGCCGTGGCGCGGGGAAACGCGCTCGAAGGGATGATTTGGATGGCGGCATTCGGGGTGGGCACGGCGCCAGCCATGATTCTGATCGGATGCGGCAGCAACACCCTGAGTCGCGCCGCCCGCGTCCGCGTCCTGCAATTTGCCGCGGTGGCGATGATCGTGATGGGCGGCATGTCGATCTACCGGGCCATCCCACATGATGGCGCCTGCTGCGCGCCGGTTGATGACTGCAGTTGCACAGCCGAAGCGCTCGGCTGACTCCGGCCCCAGCCGGTCATGCTGATGGCCCGTTGCAGTTCGCCGCCTGAGTCGCGTCATTGTTGTCAACGCGGTGCGCCAGACCGCAATTGCCATCTCATGGGATCGCGAGTACTGCTCGCTCGGCTTCCGTTGCGAGAGTCCGCCGCGATTGTGCATCCCTGGCGCGAGCTTCCAATTCAACGGTGACCTCCGCCAGCGCTGCCGGATCAATTTGCCCGTCTTCTCGCCGCCACTCCGCAAGTCGTGCCGGACGAAACGCGCCTGCACGAACCTGTTCCGCCACCTGTCGATATGCCTCTCGAAACGCCATGCCCTCGCGTACCAGGGCCAGCGCGGCATGCGTTGCATACAGTTCGTCGCCCATCCTTGCCTCGGCGACGTCGGGCAGCCACTCGACGCCATCGATCACGCGCGTCGCCACGGCCAGCATCTCCGGCAGCTCCAGCGCCGTGCGGATCGCCGGCTCCTTGGTCAGTTGCAGATCGCGGTGATAACTCGACGGCAGCTTGGCGGAAATCTGCTCGACCTCAAACAACCGTGCCCGCAATCGCGCAGAACGTCCGCGGAGCAATTCGAGCACATCTGGGTTTCGCTTCTGCGGCATGATCGACGAACCCGTGGTCAGCGCATCCGGTAGCCGCACAAATCCGAACTCACTCGATGCGTAAAGGATCAGATCCCAGCTCAGCTTCTCCAGCACGCGGCCGACATCCGCAGCCACGCGGAGGGCGTACATTTCCATCCGCCCGCGGCTGTTCTGCACGTCGATCGGACTGCGCTGAATGCGCGCAAAACCGAGCAGCCGCGCCGTCAGTGCCCGATCCAACGGAATCGGCACGCCGAAACCGGCAGCTGTGCCGAGCGGACAGCAGTCCAGCCGATTGAGCAAATCGTCCGTGGCCGCCAGTTGTTCAAGCAATCCTTCGAGGTGGGCATGACACCACTGCCCCACGCTCGACGGCATGGCCGGCTGAAGATGGGTGTAACCAGGGATGGCGATGTGGCCGTCGCGGCGGGCGCGTTCGAGCAATGCCTCGCAACTCGAAGTGATCAACTCGGCCCACGCCAACGCGTGATGCCGCAGGAAGAGCCGCATGGCCACGGCGACCTGATCATTTCGCGAGCGGGCGCAATGCACCTTCGCGCCCGTGGTCCCCAGCCGGGCCGTCAAATGCGCCTCGATTGCGGTGTGACAATCCTCCTGCTCGTGCGTGATGGCAAATTGCCCTTCGGCAGCCAGCGCGTCGACCTTCGCAAGTTCCGCAATCAGCGCGCGGCGCTCGTCGGCGGACAGCAGACCCGCGCTCTCCATCGTGCGAACATGCGCCGCCGAGGCAACGCAATCCCAATGCACCAGGTGCGCATCCCAGTGCGGATCGTCACCGACGGTGAAGCGATGCACGAGCGCATCAAGGGATGCACCTTTGTCCCACAGTCGATCGGAGGTCGCCTTCATCGCCCTGCTCCCACGACACATGCTGGTGATGCGCTCGCGTCGACCAGTGGATTACGACACCGGGCGAAATAATCGCGCACGATGTCGTAATAAGTCTTCGCCCCCGCGACTAATTCCGATTCCAGCAGAAACTCATTCGGCGTGTGCGAACGGCGGCTCTCGCCCGGTCCGATCTTCACCGCCGGCACCCCCGACAGGAACACCATGTCGCTCATCGCCGGACTGCCGGCTGGCGGACGACCCGTTACATTTAAACACGCAGCGACAATCGGCTGATCGTCGGAAGTCTCCATCGGCACCAGCCGCTCACTGTGAACCCGCAATTCACTGCCCAGAGCTGATTGCAATCGTTCGAAGGTCGCACGATGCGATTCGATCGGCGTCGTGCGGATGTCCAGCGTGAACTCACACGCATCCGGAATGACATTGCGCGCAATGCCACCATGAATCTGCGTGACATGCGCGTGCGTACGGCCCAGGAGCGGGTGCGCCGGCCCCCAGTCGAAACCAGAAAGCCTGCGAATATCCTCCGCTGCGAGCGCGATCGCATTGTCAGCCGACTCCGGCGGCGTATTCGCGGGATGACCCGTGCGACCATGAGCGCGGCCCATGACAATGAGCAGTCCGCGCTGTGCGGTCATGGGCGTCAAACCGGTTGGCTCCCCGACCAGCGCGGCATCGATCGGCCCAAGTTCTCCAAGGATCGTGCTCAAGCCCTGCCCCGAGATCTCCTCTTCGGCAGTGAGCGCGAGCACCACCGTGCCGACCAACGCGCCGCCCGCCTCGAGTGAGTGCTTCAACTTCAGCGCGCACTCAATCATCGCGGTCACGCAGCCCTTGGCATCATTGGCCCCCAGGCCCGACAACGCGCCATTGGCAATTTGCGGCGCCCATGGATCATGCGACCACCCTTCGCCGGCCGGCACCGTGTCGAGATGCGAATTCAGCAGCAGCCGCGGACCTGGCGCATCGCCGATCTCACACCACACGTTGTTGCCCCGGCGCTGCACGCTCAACCCTGCCGCTCGAAGGTCCGCGGCGACCACGTCGGCCAGCTCGGCTTCTTCACGCGACAAACTTCGAATCGAAACGTATCGCTTCAATCGCTCGATCATGAGGCCCCTCCGACCAGTGCAAGGGACGGCACGATCGTGCGCGTGTCTGACGTCGCTTCTGCTGCATTCGGCGATCCCGTCGACTCGCGAAGCGCAACTATGAGCGTTCCACAACCTTCGTTGGTGAACACCTCCGCCAGCAGCGTGTCCGGCTTGATGCCATTGACGATGTGCACGCGCGGTACGCCGCGTTGCAGCACGTCCTTGCAGGCCGCCAGCTTGGGCAGCATGCCGCCGCCCACGGCCCCCGACGCCACCAATTCATCAAGCTCGGCGACATCCATATACGACAGCATCGTGGAGGCGTCGGACACATCCCGCAGCACGCCATCCACCTGGGAAAGCAGAAAATACTTCGCAGCACCGGTCTCGACCGCCAGATGCGCCGCCACCGTGTCCGCATTGACGTTGTAAACCTGCCCGCCCGCATCAGCCGCGAGACAGCACACCACGGGAAGGTAGTCGGCCTCCAGCATCGCGCGGGCAGGGCGCACATCCACCGCGGTCACGTCGCCGACGAATCCGAAATCGACCACCTGCACGCGCTGGGTCTGCGGATCGGACACCTCGCTGACCGGTCGCCTGCGCACCTGGATCATGCCGCCATCGACCCCGCTCAGCCCCACGGCCGGCGCGCCGGCGGCACAGAGTGCGGCGACGACATCGGTATTGATCGTCCCGGCGAACGCCATCTTGGCGACCTCCAGCGTGTCAGCATCGGTCACGCGCCTTCCGGCCACGATCCGCGGCTCATGCCCGAGACGCCGGCTCAATTCGCTGGCCTGCGGTCCCCCGCCGTGAACCACCACGATGCGAATGCCGAGCTGATGCAGCAGGGCAATCTGCTCGGACAGATTCCGCAAGGCGGGACCGGGGCGACACAATTCGCCACCGAGCTTGATGACAAACGTTCGACCCTTGTAGGCCCGGATGTACGGAATCGCGGTCCGAAGGGATTGAAGATTCGAAGCCAGATGCATGTCAATATTCCTTTCGGTCAGCGGCCCGTGAGCCGCGTGAGTATGGCCAGTTGCGCCCACAGGCGATTCTCAGCCTGATCCACCACGATGCAGCGCGGATCGTCGAGGGCTGTCGCTGCGACCTCGACGTCACGCCTAACCGGCAAACAGTGCATCAGATGCGTCCGCGCTCCGAGCTGCGCCGGCTTGACCATCCAGTCCGCCAGCGCGGCCATTTCGGCCTGCTGCGCCGCGGCGTCGCCATAGTGCCGGACCGCGCCCCAGCTCTTGGCGTACACGATGTCGGCATCGGCACACGACTTCTGATTCGATTCCACACACAGCGAACCGCCGGCCGCACGACTCCATTGCGACGCGGCCTCCACGAACTTCGGATTCAATCCATACCCCGCCGGGTGCGCGATGGTGATGTCCATGCCCGCAGCAGCGGCGGCCATCAGCGCCGAGTGCGGCACGGCCATCGGCAGCGGCTTGATGTGCGGCGCCCAACTGAGCACGAAGCGCCGTCCACGCGTCTCGCCGAGCTTCTCGCGCATCGTCATCCAATCAGCCAGACCCTGGCAGGGATGCTCCGACGCCGACTCCATGTTGATCACCGGCCTCTTCGTCAATTGCTCGAACGCCCGGATGACGCCATCGCGCGATTCCTCGGCGGCATCCGTCATGCCCGCAAAAGTGCGCACGGCCACGAAATCGCCATAGCGACCCAGCACCGGCGCGGCCTCGCGGATGTGCTCGGCGCAGGCCCCATCCATCTTCACGCCGTCGCGCGTCTCGATCATCCACGCATCGCCGCCCACGCTCAGGCAGATCGCGTGTCCGCCGGCCCGGGCCATGGCCGCCTCGAAACTCGTGCGCGTGCGTAGCGAGGGATTGAAGAACACCATCACCAGCCCTTTTCCGGCAAGCGCTTTTCGATGTTCATCCGTGTCGCCGCGCTTGATGCGCAGAGCAAGCGTCAGCAGATCGCTCAACGCGGCCGGTGTGTGATCCAGAAAACTGATCCAGCTCTTCATCGTTAAGACCCCAGTTCCACCAGCGCGGCCCGCAAATCCTCGACCGCATCAAACGGCATGTTCAGCGGCGGCAGCAGTCGCATGACATCGGCCGCGCCGCTCGTGCCCACAATGAACCCTTGTGTCAGCAGCGCCGATTGCAGCGCCTTGGTCGACCCGCGAACACGCAAGCCAATCAGGCAACCCTGACCGATCACGTCCGTCACCGGTCCAACCTTGAGCCGCGCATGCATCCGGCGACCCAGCTCCGCGGCATGTTCCACCGCGTGCTCGCGCTCGACTGCATCGAGCACGGCCAGCAATGCCGCGCAGGCCACCGGTCCGCCGCCGAAGGTACTGCCCATTGCACCGAGCGCGATGGTGGACGCGACTTCTTCAGTCATGATCACCGCGCCCATCGGCACACCGTTGGCCATGCCCTTGGCAATCGTGACCAGGTCGGGCATGACGCCGAATCGCCCCGCGGCGAAGGGCCGTCCCAATCGGCCCATGCCCGTCTGCACCTCGTCGAAAATCAGCAAGGCGCCGATCTCGTCGCAGCGGGCGCGAAGCGCGCTCAAATACGCATCGCTCAATTCCAACACGCCCGCCATGCTCAGGATCGGTTCGACGATCACCGCCGCGACCGAATCATTGAGTTGCTCCAGATCATCAATCTCATTTGGCCGCAATCGAGTCGTTGGCGTCAGCAATCCTCCAAGCGGCTTGTGCAACTTCGCGTCCGCCGTGGCTGACACCGACAGCAACGTGCGACCGTGAAACGCACCCTCCAGCGCGGCAATCGAATGCCGGCCGGTCTGACGGATGGCTATCTGCAGCGCATGCTCATTCGCCTCGGTGCCGCTGTTACAGAAAAAGACCCGCGTCAATGCATCCGGCGCGAACGCCGCCAAGCGATCAGCCGCACGCGCGCGAATCTCAAGCGGCACGGCCGTCGAATAGAACGTCAGTTCTGCGGACTGCTTCGCAATCGCCGCCGTAATTGCCGGATGCGCATGCCCCAGCAACGCGACCGCATGACCGCCATAGAAATCCCAATAGGATCGGCCATGCGAATCGATCACGCGCGAACCGCTACCGGAGACAAGCTCAATCGGAAGCGCGGTATAGGTCTCGACGAGCGCGTGCTCATGCAGTTGCGAAGTCGCACTCGACGACGCCATCATCGCGTTGCGTTCTGTCAGACCGGCCGAAACGAGGGTGTCCATAATCCCGTTGCCTCCTTCAGGCCGCACGCCAGATTCATGTTCTGAATCGCCGTGCCCGCCATGCCCTTGATGAGGTTGTCCAGCGCCGCCATGGCCACGACCTGCCGATCGCGACCCACCACCGCGATGTCGCAGAAGTTCGACCCCACGACATCCTGGAGCGTCGGCGGTTCTTCGCACATCCGCACAAAGGGGGATGCCGAATAGAACCGCCGATAGCGCTCCTGCAATTCGGACGTCGAGACAGGCGTCGCCAGGGTCGCGTGCGCCGACACATAAATGCCGCGTGCACAATCCATGCTCTGGGCCACGAAGCTCGCCGCGATGCGCGACCCGTTCGCATCGCCCAGGGCCTGCAAAATCTCCGGCTCATGCTGATGCCCCAGCGGCTTGTACGCCCGAAAGTCCGCATGCCGCGTGGGATGGTGCGTCGTGGCCTTCAACTCGCGGCCAGAACCGGACGACCCAGTCTTCGCATCAATCGCAACGCTCCCGGTTAGTTCATTCGCCAGCGGCGCAAGCGCCAGAATCGCCGCACTGGCCAGGCATCCGGGATTGGCAATCAGCCGCGCCGTGCGGATCGACTCACACTGCAACTCCGGCAATCCATACACCGCCATCGCGCGGCGCTCACCCAGTTCCGGCGATTCGGGATAGTGCTGCCGATGCTGTGACGCATTCCGCAATCGCAGGTCGCCGGACAGATCGATCACCGTCGTTCGTACCCCCGCGCCGCGCCGCTCAACCTCGCGCAACATCGCATCGGCCGCCGCGCCGCTGTGACCATGCGGCAGCGCGCAGAACACGACCGATCGCTCCGCGTCGAGTAAGCGTTCAAAATCCACGGCCTCCGTCATGGGCAGCTCGTAGAACCCTCGCAGATGCGGATGGCTCTCGGTAACGCCGCGACCCACCTGCGACGTCGACGTCACCGACACGACCGAGGCATGCGGATGCTGCGTCAGCAAGCGCAGCAGTTCGCCCGCCCCGTAGCCGGCTCCCCCGAGAATCGCGACATGAATGGAAGGAGCCGTCTTCTTCACGCCGCCGCTCCTGCCGGCTGCCCGGTCTCATCGACGACAGTCGTATCAATCACGTCGCCCTCGTCGCGAATGGCCGCCAGCCGCTCGGCGACGAAAGCCCCCAGTTCCGCCCCGTGCGTGCGGGCATTGATCGCCGCCAGCCCCAATTGCTCGCGCACGAACCGCGTGCCCACGGCGTTGTCGGTCGTCGGCCCGCACACCACGTCGATCTTCATGCCGAATCGATCGCGCAGAATGGACTGCGCCCCCCACGCGCCGACCGGATCATTCGCGCACAGCACCAGCATGGCCGCCTGCTGACGACACACGTCATCCGCCAGAATCTCCGCCACGCCATACTCGCCGAGAATGCCATCGCCCAGCTCGGCGACGATCACTTCGGCGCCCTGTTGTGCAAGGTGACTCAGCAGCGTGCGCGACACGCCTGCCGCGCTCGCGGCATCGGTCGTGGCAATGCCCGCATCGGTGAACGACACCGCCCATTTCGCGCCGTAGTCGCGCATCTGCAAGGTGTCGCGCCGCAGCGAGACACCGGTCAGCTTGCAGGCCCCCACCGCCGCGCCCCGCCGCGCCAAGTGTTGCACAAGCTGGCACGCCGTCGTCGTCTTACCGCTGCTCATGCACGTACCCGCGACGAAGACAACCGGCACGCTGGGCGATTCGCCCGGCTCAGCCGTGATCGCATTCATGCCGATGTGCGCCGGCCTGCCCAGGCGATCTTCAAACTCGGGAAAGACGAGCACGCCGCCGAGTACTTCCAGATCGAACGGTCGTCCCACCTCGGGGTTCTGCGACGTGCAAACGCCGATGATCCCGCCGAGATTCAGCACCTGTAGAATGTCGCCGGGCCGCACACTCTCCGGCACGACGCCGGTGTAGCCATGCAAGGCATTGCGATGCCCCAGCACGCCGGCAATCACATCGCCCTCGTGCAGCACGATCATGCGGCCATGCACGTCTTCAAGCTGGTTGTAGGTCGACTTGTGTCCACGCACGCGTCCCGCGATGACATAACCCTCCCGCGCGATGATGTCGGACGTCAGCCGCGCATCGCGCGTGAGCCGGACATTCGCCGTCGAGGACGCAATCTTGTCGAGTTGTATTCTCATGCTCAGTCTCCCACGCCCGCGGTCTGGGCCAGCAGGCAATCTTGCATTCCGTAGATTTTCGAAAACGCCGCGGCCTCCGGCCCGGTCCACAACGCGCTCGATTCGCCATAGCGGGCCTTGCCCACGTTCATCAGCGAATGCGGACTCGTCGCCCCGAGCACCGTCGCCTGTCCAGACGACAGCCGCACCTGAACCGTTCCACTGACCCGCTGTTGCGATGACACAAGAAACGCCTCGATGTCGCGCATCAGCGGGTCGAACGCCCGGGCCTCATGCAGCATCGCGCCGTACTGGTCGCCCAGCGTGCGCTTCCACATCTGCTGCTGCCGCGAGAGCACGAGCTTCTCCAATTCGCGATGAGCGGGAATCAGCACCGCCGCGGCCGGGGCCTCGAACGCGACGCGCCCTTTGATCCCCAGGATCGTGTCGCCGACATGCATGCCGCGCCCGACGCCATGGCGGCCCGCGCGACGATTGAGCGAATCGATCAGCGTGATCGGATCGAGCTTCTCGCCATCCAGCGCGACCGGGATGCCGTTATCGAACTGCAACTGAATCGTGTCTGGCTCCACCGGCCAGGGCTTGCAGGTGAGCTGGTAAACGTCTTCCGGCAGCACGCCATCACTGACATGCGTCTCCACGCCGCCGATCGTTGTGCCCCACAGACCGCGATTCACCGAGTACCGCGAGGTCTTCGGCGGCATGTGAATGCCATGGCTCTGCAGGTAATCGGTTGTCTGCTCGCGGGTGAGGGCCTGATCGCGGATCGGCGTCATGACTGCGATGCCCGGAGCGAAGACGCGAAACGCGACATCGAACCGCACCTGGTCATTTCCCGCACCCGTCGAGCCATGCGCCAGTGCATCCGCGTGAATCTGCGCGGCATGCCGCGCAACGACCCGGGCCTGCACCACGCGTTCCACCGACACGCACAGCGGGTAGGCATCTCCGCGCAGGGCATTGGCGAAGATCAGGTACTTCAAATAATCGTCAAACAACTCCTTCCGCGCATCGAAGAGGGTGTGTTTCACCACGCCCAGCCGCGCCGCGTGCGCCGCAAGCTGCTCGACCTCGGCCGGCGCGTAGGCATCCGTCATCACCGTCACGGTGTGAACGTTATAGCCCTGCTCGCGCAGCCAGATCGCACAGTAGGTCGTGTCCAATCCACCCGAAAAAGCCAGTACGACTTTCTTCTTCATGCAATGCAACTCCAGCTCATCAGAAAAATCAGGTCAAACAGAGGAGGACAATGTCGAAGTGCGATCGTTAGTTCATGCCGGAGTGGCGTGGGCCGCGGGCGCCAGCCGCATGTGTCGCAGGGCGTGCATGGTGCGACCCTGGGAGGCGCGGCTGCGAACGGCCACGAAGATGGTGTCGTCGCCCGCCAGCGTGCCGGCGATGTCCTCCAGCGACAGGCGATCGAGTTCGGCGGCCACAGCGCTGGCGGCCCCGACGATGGTGCGGATGATCACGAGATTGGCCCCGACCGGGACCAGTTCGGTGATTAATTCACCAGTTCCAGCGGAGTCGGCAGCGACCTTCCGCCCGGGCATGCGATATCGGCCGCCGACTTTGATCAGCCCCAGCTCGCGGATGTCCCGGCTGACGCTGGCCTGGGTCCCTGCAATGCCAGCCTTGTCGAGCTGTTCGACCAGCTCGGCCTGGTTGGCGATCTCCCGCTCGCGCACCAGCCGCCGGATTGCCAGTTGTCTTTCCTGTTTCGGACCCATGCCGCTCCTTGCTGGATAAATCTCCAAGATTGAATTATTATGCATGCTCGCGAAAAGTCAAGAGGAATTCTCCCACTACGCCGACGAATTCATTTGGGACCAGATCTGTGTTCGCGCGGGCGAGTCCTGAGCCGGTCGACTTGACGCAAGTAGGGGGGGCGATCGGCAATCAACCAGAGGCGCCGGTGCCGGGCAACAGAAAATGAAGGTAGCGCAAGCCGGCGTCAACGACACTACTGGTTGGACCACTCGGAAAGAAACGACCACGCCCGGCACGAGTGCCGGGCGCGGTCTCTGCGGTCCTTGATGATGTGTACTCAACTGTGCCGCACCGTCAACTTGACGGCGCGATAATCATTCATGCGGCCGCCTCCATCACGGCTAACGCGGCTCAACCCCCGGGCGCTGGCGCCGGCGCACCGCCTGCTCCTTCCTTGGGTTGATCCATCCGCACAAGCAACCGGCTCTCGGTCTTGTCCTTGCCGAAGTGCAGCAAGGCGGGCGCGGTGTCCTGCGTCAGATTGTAGATGCCCGTTTCCATCACCACGTCGTCGCGATCGGCCAGTTTCCAGGCTGCGCGCTGCGACTCCTTGTCCACCGAGCCGGTCACCGGAACCGTCTTGTCATTGACCGAGTCGAAGCAGGTGCCGGCGATGTAGCCATCTTTGCTGACCGCCAGTTGAAGGTAGAACCTGGGCGTGGCGTTGTCATCCTGCTCGCGTCCGACGGCGAAGACGCCCAGCGCCATCCAGTTGTCCATGTACTGCTGCATCGAAGCGCCCTGCTCCGGCGTCTCGGTCGCCGGATCGGCCGGCACCTCCGGCGGAGGCGGAACCTCGACACTCGCGTATTGAATGGCCTGTGCTGCGTAGTCCTGTTGAGAAGCGACCTGTTGTCCGTCTTGATAGACAGTGTTGTTCTCGACGTACACGGTGTCGCCATAGTTGTAGTATTTCGGCTCATCATCGTGGTCGACCGCCAGACCGACGCAGAAACTCGTCAGTGCGACTGCCGAGGTGCCCACGCCCCACCACAAGCCCGGCGAACAGCCATGCCAGCCCCAGCAATTGCCCCAGCCATGGTAGCGGTTGGATGCCGCCCAGCCGTGCGCATAGCCGTGGCCGTATCCGCCGCCACCCCAAAAGCCGCCATTGCGATTGACGACGCGATTGAAATTGACGTTGTTTCCCGAGACGTTGCGAATGTTCGTTGCGCGGTTGCTGCGGTAACTGTTCCATGCATTGCGGTCGCCGCGAGCCGGAAGTTGAGAGGGTCGATTGGCGATGCCGCCGCGATTTCCGACGCCATCTCTGTTGACGCCGCGATCACCGATGCCGCCGCCGCCGGGCCGGTTGGCCGGCAGTTGCGTGGGCCGGTTTGCGCCGCCGGGGCCGAGCAGACCGCCATTCTGTCGATTTCCCACGCCAGAGCCCGGATTGTTGGGGCGATTTCCGCCGCTTCCAATGCCGCCGGCCGGGCGTTGCGAAGGCCGTCCGCCGCCTTGTGTCGGCATGCCGAGGAAATTCCCGACGTCGCCGGATGAGGGCCGACCGCCATCTGGACGATTGCCCAATCCACCGCTGGCGGAACCACCGGGGCGATTTGTTCCACCGCCGCCGCTGCCGATGCCGCCGCCCGGACGATTCGACGGCGTTTGCGATGGCCGTCCGCCGCCGGGCTGACTGAACGACGGGGAATGTCCGCTGGAGGGACGCTGGGTCGGACGATCGGTCGGACGACCGGTGGGTCGATCCGTGGGCCGATTGGTCGGTCGTTGCGCCGGACGCGAACCGCCGGATCGGCTCATGGAAGGCGAGCGTCCGCCGCCGCCGCCGCCGCCGCGGGATCCGCCTCCGCCGCCACGGCCGCCGCCACCGCGACCGCCGTATACATCAGCCGAATCGGCCATGATCAATAGGTGTGCCAGGGCCAGTATCAAGAGAAGTCGCTTCATGACTATTTCCCTCCATCGGCCGACGGCGTGTCAATCGCGCGGACCATTTTGATGTTGTTGATGTCGGGGAGCATTTCGCCGTCGACATCGCGATTGGTGGACGACCACTGAAAGGCGTTGTCGTCCAGGTATCGAATGATGTTCACGGCGGCGGCGCGGCCGCCATCCGGCAGGGTGCCCTTGGCGAGGATGATCCACTCGTCGCCGCGCTTGCTCCAGGTGTTCTGCACCGTGCCGCCGTCGGAGTCAAAGACCCACGAGCGGACAATGCGATTGGCGGCGTCCCATCCGATGATCTCGGTCACTTCCAGCGACGGGCTCCCGGCGTCCTTCATGACAAATGTACGAATCAAGAATCGGCGATTGGCATCCCAGCGGCAGGTGCACTCGAGATCCACGTCGGCCTCGTCGTCCTTCCACACGCCGAGCATCCAGGCAAGTTCGTCGAGCGGCCCCGCCGAAGATGATCCCACCGCGGTCACGTCAGGCCCGACGCCGGTGATCAACCACTTGCCGTCGGGCTGTTCGGTGTGAATGGCGCGGTAGGCGACTGTCGAGGCTTCTCCCTTGGCCGGCGTGAACGTGGCCTCGCCGAGTTCAATCGCGCGACCCTTGATGAATCGAATGGACTTGACGTCAATTGTCATTTTGGTGCCCTGGGCGGCCGCCAGGTTTGCGGCAAGCGTTTTGCGAATGGCATCGCGGCCCACAATGACCGGTCCTTCGCCGACGTCATAGGTCGCATCGGGCGCGAACTGCGCGACAAGGGCGTCGATGTCGCCTTTTCCATAGGCCTCCGCGTATTTGGCCGCGGCCTCGCGTATGGCCTTTTCCTTGTCTGGTTGTAATGCGTCGCCCGGAGGGCCCCACAACACGGATGATGCCAGCATCAACAAGAATCCAAGCGTCTGAACCATGATGGATCTCCTTTTCGAGTTGCAGTTGTCAATGAGACGCGGACATCATACACGATCCGGGGCGTCCATAAGTTCCGCGGTGATGGCTACAAGTCGATAAAGTTACACACCTTGCAATTTCCATTCCTGAGTCGATATGAGCCGCCCGCGCGCGGAATTACTTGCAATTCACATTCAATTTGCCGACAAATTCGTGAATGTCGGCGATCAGAGACCGGGCTGGCTCTAGTTCTCTTTGATGGACGTCCAGTCGAGCGAAAACCGTGCGAGGTATTTACGGAGGCGGTCGGCGTCATTCGTCTTGCCGCGCCGCGAGCGCGACACCGCGAACAGCCGGCGTCCTGCCGCTGACAGCGAAGCCGATTCCGCGCAGACGTCAACGACGTGCGCCAGTTGCACGCGGTCGAACTCGTCGATCTCCAGCAGGCGCTCGCCCAGGAGATGCGCGAGTCGATCGGTGGCATCGTCCGCTCCGCGGTGTTCCGGCCGTCGCCATGAACGCCGCAGTCGGGCGATCTCCGCGTCAACGACTTCCGTCGTGATGCGTCCCGCCGGCGCCATCGTGGCCATGCGGGCGACAGCCGCATTGAGGTCGCGGAAGTTGCCGGACCACGCGGCATCTGGCGACTTGGCAAAGGCCAGGAATCGCGCCAGGCCCTCGCGGTTGAAGCGGTACATCTGACCGGTCGCCGCGGTGATCTGCGAAAGTTCGTATTCGACGTTGGGCTCGATGTCCTCGCGGCGCTGGCTCAGGCCCGGCATCTCAAAGGTCCACGTATTGATGCGGGCCAGCAGATCGTCGCGAAAGGTACCGGCGCGGACGGCCTCGTGCGGATCGCGATTGGTGCCACAGATCAATTCGAAATCGCTCTCGACTTCCTTGTCGGATCCCAGTGGGTAGAAGGACTTCTCCTCGATGGCATGCAGCAGCATGGCCTGTTCGTCGGTGCCGAGTTCGCCGATCTCGTCGAGGAACAGCAGACCCTCATGGGCCTCACGAAGCAGGCCGGCGCGGTCGTGAGTTGCACCGGTGAACGCGCCGCGTTTGTGTCCGAACAGCGCGGACATGGCCGCATCGCCGCGGAGCGTCGCACAATTCACTTCGACAAACCTTCCAGGCAGGCCGCGGCGCACGTGCTTAAGTTCGTGGATGCGCCGGGCGAGGCTGGACTTGCCCGCGCCGGTTGGGCCGGTCAGCAGGATTGGCGCGCTGGAGTGCACGGCGACGTGCTCGATCTCTTCGATGGTCTTGTTGAATGCGGCGTTGCGCGTGGGAATGCCGGCCTTCAGGAATTCCGCGGCTGCGCGGCGCTCGCTGGAGAAGCGCTGTGCGATGCGGTCATATTTCGACAGATCGAGGTCGATGATCGAGTACCGACCGGGCGCACCGCCTTCGCGCCGGGCGGCCGGCGCGGTTTGAATGAGCCTGCCGGGAAAGTGGCGCGACTCGGTCAGCAGGAATGTGCAGATTTGTGCGACGTGCGTGCCCGTGGTGATGTGAAAAAGATACTGCTCCCTATCTGGATTGAATGGGTAATTGCGCGCGAAGTCGTGCAATCCGCCGTAGACCTCCTCGAACGACCAGGGGTCCTTGAAGGGCACCGCGTGCAGTCGGACTTCAACCTCAGGCGCGACCATGCGGAGGTCTTCAACCACTTGATCGGCCAGTGGATTGGGCAGTGCGTCCACCAGCAATTCCATGCGCTCGATCAGCAGGTCTTCATGCTGACAAAGCGAGACCGTTGGCCGCCATTGCGACCAGCGGCCGGGCCCTTCGCCGCGATCGAGCGACGTGCCCAGGATGCCAATGACGACGTATCCATTCATGTAGCGAATACTATAATCTAGTATCCAATGATATCAATTCTGCGTTCAATGTTCTGCGGCCTATTGTTCGAAATTCTCTCTCTCGATATGCCGTAACCATCTGCTAATTCAAATCTTAAATGGCGATCCCGAGGCCAATTCTTTCGCCCTGGCACGAGGTTTGATATTACCTGCCCATCGTTCGGAATTGACGGACTCAATTCCAGTCAGGAGGTCCAACATGGCCAGCAAGTCACTCTTCAAGTCGTGGGTCGGCAAGTTGATGCCCAAGACCGATGCGCTCAACTCGCACCAGGCCGTCGCGTACGGCCTTGAGCCGCAGCATGCCCTCGCCCAGTACGCCGCGACCGGTTGCATCAACGGCACGTTTTACGCGAGCGGCGAGGCGCAGCTCGATGCGGTGCTGGCGCTGTGCACGAAGGTCGAGCCGGAGTTCATCGCTCGAACCGCGCTGTATGCCCGGTCCACCGCGCACATGAAGGACCTGCCGGCGTTGCTGTGTGCGGTCCTGTCCGTGCGCGCGCCCGGGTTGCTGGCGGAAGTGTTCGATCGGGTGATCGACTCGCCCAAGATGCTCCGCAACTTCATCCAGATCATGCGTTCGGGCGCTGTCGGGCGCAAGTCGCTCGGTTCGTTGCCCAAGCGCCTGATCGTGCAGTGGATCGAGCGGCGCAGCGATGAGCAGCTCTTCACCGGTTCGATCGGAAACGATCCGTCGCTGGCGGACATCGTGAAGATGGTCCATCCCAAGCCGGCGAATGAGTCGCGAGCGGCGCTGTTCGCGTACCTGATCGGGCGTGAGCACGAGGGTGCGGCGTTGCCGGTTTGCGTGCGCGAGTACGAGGCCTACAAGGCGGCGGGTGACCGGCGCTTGCTTGAGGTGCCCGATGTGCCGTTCCAGTTGCTGACCTCGCTGGACCTGGCGGACTGGGAGTGGAAGGCGATTGCGCGGCATGCCCCGTGGCAGATGACCCGCATGAACCTGAACACCTTCGCCCGGCACGGCGTCTTCAAGGATGCCGAGCTGGTCAAGATCGTCGCGGCGCGATTGCGCGATGAGTTCGCGATCCTCAAGGCCCGCGTGTTGCCGTATCAGTTGATGGTGGCCTACACGAGCGCTGCCGAGGACGTGCCGCACGCGGTCCGCGAGGCCCTGCAGGATGCGATGGAGATCGCGGTGGCCAGCGTGCCGAAGATCGCCGGGAAGGTGTACGTCTTCCCGGACGTCTCGGGTTCGATGCAGTCGGCGATCACCGGTTATCGACGCGGGTCTTCGTCGGCGGTGAAGTGCGTGGATGTCGCGGCCCTCGTGGCCTCGGCGATTCTGCGCAACAACCCGGCGGCCGAAGTCATTCCGTTCGAGTCTTCGGCGATCCCGCCCAACAAGGTGGGATTGAATCCGCGGGATTCGATCATGACCAACGCGGCCAAGTTGTCTTCGTTGCCGTGCGGCGGAACCAACTGCTCGGCGCCTCTGGCGTACTTGAATGGCCAGAAGGCGACGGGAGACTTGATCATCTACGTCTCGGACAACGAGTCGTGGGTCGATTCGCAGGTGTACGGTCGCTTCGGCGGCAGCGCGACGCAGACGTTGAAGCAGTGGGCTGAGTTCAAGCAGCGCAGCCCGCGGGCCAGGATGATCTGCATCGACCTGGTGCCCAACGCGACCACGCAGGCGAAGGAGTCGCCGGACATCGTCAACGTCGGCGGCTTCTCGGATCAGGTGTTCCATTTGATCGCGGCGGTCGCCAACGGCGAAGCGACCGGCGGCTACTGGGTGCGGCAGATCGAGGCCGTGAGTATCTAGCGTAGCGTCCCCCCTCTGTGGGGGACGGTGCGAGTTCGCTAGACACAAACCAACTTCGTCCCCCGCAGAGGGGGGACGCTACAAAAGAAATCCGGCGCCGGCTCGAATGCGATGGTGACTACATATTGAAACTGTGATGTCACCGTAACAGATTGGTCGAGCCGGCCCGGATTCTTCCAAAAAGTTGTCAGTTGTCAGTGATCAGTTGTCAGAGGAAGTTTTTTCCGAACCCACCACGCAAGTGGTGGTCGGCGCGAAGGAATGTCGCCTGGCGAATGCCTGTGGAGAGTACATGGTAAAGGCCGCAAGGCCGAGCGGGGTCGAACCCGCACCGCGGGAACGCGGGTCTCTCCGCGAATGTTTGTCGCCGGGCGTCTAATTTGGGTCGCGGTTGTGTCGGAACCTGGCAGACGAGCGCGCCTCAGAAGCGCGTGGGCATCGCCCGTGTGGGTTCGAGTCCCTCCAACCGCAGTAGCGTCCCCCCTCCGTGGGGGACGGTGTGAGGAAGTCAGATGCACGTGTGGACCTACATCCGAAGCCACGAGCCCCGAAGCGGCTACGAACGCCGCGAGTCGATGAAGATCGGCTCGTGGTGTAACGGCCAGCATCTGAGGCTTTCATCCTCAAGGACCGGGTTCGATTCCCGGCGAGCCGAGTGTAGCGTCCCCCCTCTGTGGGGGACGACGTCTCGGTTGGTAAACAGATTGGTAGGCGGTCGTGGCGGAATTGGCAGACGCACCAGACTGAGGGTCTGGCGGCAACGCCGTGCGGGTTCGAGTCCCGCCGACCGCAGTAGTGACGGGTGTCGGTTTTTTGTTCGCAGTCCCTGGTCGCTCGAATAGCTCAGTGGCAGAGCGCCTGTTTCATACGCAGGAGGTCAGGGGTTCGATGCCCCTTTCGAGCATCGCTGCATTCGGAGGATTCAGTGTTATGCGATCGTGGCTCGGCAAGTACGCGTTGTCGCCGCTTCAGAATCGCATTTGCTGGGCGCTCGGAGAGGCAGGGTCGGAGACGTTTTATCAGTTATTGATCGAAGTCTCGCAATCGACGCTCTATCCAGGATTGCCTCTGAAGCCGGGTGCGCGGGCACCCATTGAATTGGCGTGGGCGATTGAAGGACTGATGCGATTTGGATTCGTTGTGATTGAAAATCGCGGGGAAAGCGGTGGGACTCGCTCGCTCGAAGTGGCGGCTCACAGCGTGCGTTGGATTGAAGACAAATCGCATTGGGTGGTGAAATCAGGGCAAGAGCGTGCATCAGGCTTGGAAATTGTCCTGACGGATAAGGCCAAAGCGGCCTACCGAACCGCGAGTCGGAAGACAAAGTGACGAATGCCGGTGGAACTACATGTTGCAGGTTCGAATCCTGTCGGGTCCGGTTGGACTGAATGAATGGACTCGTAGCTCAATGGCAGAGCAAGGCGTTTCGCCAATTGTTGGTCGTCACATTGCTTTGTGAAAGAGAATTGTCATGGATCGGGTTGAATTGAAGCGTGTGCTGAATCTGCAGGAGATCGCGTTTCAACTGGTCCCCTGGATCAACCAGCAGCTGCGACATAACAAGACGCGCTGCCGCCTGGGTGATGTGCGCGAGATTCAGCACGCCCATGCCTGCCGGGAATGGCTGGCGCGGCTGTCCGATGAATTGCCGTCGAGCCTGCGCGTCGACGACTCGGATCTTCCGACCCTGGCGCATCTGTTCTCGGCTCTGCTGCGGACGTCGTTCGAATGCGAATTGCCGACGATGCACGTTATGCCGCGAAGCGAAGGTCGCAATTCGAAGTCCGCATCCGTCGCGCGATACTGCAGTGCCCTGGCACTGCTTGCCAAGGCTGAGGGCCTGACCGTTTCACGAACCCAGATCGTACAACTGGCTCGAGACCACGAGCCCGCGGCTGATTTGGTGCTGTGGTCCTATGCGATGGAGCTGGTGCGGCGAACGAAGTCGGAGCATCCGGGTCGCGGGAGCCTGTTTGCCTGGAAGCTGCTCGAGCATAAGAGCCGTCGAGGATTGACGATTGGAGCCGTGTGGTCGGCGCGCACGCGACTGCTGAAGGCGCTGAGGGGTTGATCGAGGTGACGCATGAAGATGAACGAACTGAATCACGTGCTGCATCTGCAGGCCATCGCCTATCGGATCATCCTGTGGTTGAACGAGCAGGCTTGGCGTGATTCGCGGCGGCTGAACACCGCGGAAATCGAGGCGATCCGCTTCGGCTCGAGTTGCGTGAAGTGGGTCGAGCGGATGCATGGCGAGCTGCCCCCGGAGTTGCGGGTCAATCAAGCGGACTGGCCGGCGCTGGCCAACCTGATCGCGGCGTTTCTGCAGACTTCATTTTCGTGCCAAACGTCGCGGCAACGGTGGGATGGTCCGCGCGTGCCGCAACTGGTCGCTTGTGGCGAGGTGCGAAAGGCGCGAACCGAGGCCATCCAACTGGAGCAGATTTCGCTCAAGGTCCTGGCTGAGGACGCCGGCATCACCACCGATCATGATCGGATCATGCTGGTGGTGAACGATCCGGCGAAGCGCGATGACCTGGTGCTCTGGTCGTATGCAGTCGAACTGGTTCGGCGCTCGCGATTCGCGTCGCAGGGACATGCGGTCCATTCGTTGTGGAAGCAGCTTGATCCCAAGGCGCGGCGGAACTTGAAGGCCGAGGACATCTGGGCTGCCCGGTCGCGATTGCTCGCGACGCTGTTGGAGAAGCGGCGGACGCAGCGACAACCGGTGGTGAGGCTGGGACGTGAGGTGTGAATGACACCCGGCGAATGCCGGTGGAACTACATGGGCCTGAAGGTTGCGGGTGAAAGCCCCGCGGCCGCGTGCAGACGCGGCGTAGCTCAAGAAGAGCGTCAGGTTGCCGAAAGGCAGTAACGTTTCGCCAACTCTTGTCGCCGTGTGTGTCGTTCTTGTAGCGTCCCCCCTCTGTGGGGGACGACGTGAGGTGTTTCAATGTAAGTTGATTGAAGATGGAGAATTAACCATTCGTCGGCCCCCGCAGAGGGGGGCCGCTACGACGCACGGCGAATGCCGGTGGAACTACATGCTTACCACGCCCCGGACGCAGGTTCGAATCCTGCCGGGAGGGCGAGCAATCGCTCTCACGTAGCTCAGAGGCAGAGCAGGGAAATTGTTTCACCAACACCTTGTCGCCGCGCGTTGTTTTTCCGTAGCGTCCCCCCTTTGTGGGGGACGACGTGAGGGTTTGGAGAGTGAAGGCTGTCTCTCAAGTGAGGCGGATGTCAAAATTGGACAATTCGCCGGCCCTCACAGAGGGGGGCCGCTACGACGGCCGGCGAATGCCGGTGGAACTACATGCTTAAACCCCAGGTCGCGGGTTCGAGTCCCGCCGGGTAGGCGAGCAATCGCACATCCGTAGCTCAGTGGCAGAGCAGGGGAATGGTTTCATCAACACCTTGTCGCCGAACGTCGATTTTGCGTGGATAATGGAGAGATGGCACTGGCCGCAGGCGCGGCGAATGCACATGAGAGTACATGGCACCCGTGCGGGTTCGAATCCCGCCTGTGCGACGGCTGTCGTTCAGTGGCGGAAATGGCAGACGCTTTGAGGGAGCTCTCATGTACGATGGTCGCTGTGCCTGTTTGCCGGAATCGTGCTCGATTGAAGAAAAGACGAACACCGACTGATAGTCGGTGCCACAAGTTGAACAAGCCACCGACCATGGGTCGGTGCCACAAGAAACGAAAAATGCCATGAGCAAGACCTGGACCGACAAGCTGATTCCGACCGGTGAGGCGACTGCGATCCTTCCCGTTGACGAGGGCCGCGTGAAGCCGGTGACCGTCATCGGCACGGCGGCGATTCGGCAGACCTTTGACGACGCGACGCTGCAGCAGATCGTGAACACGGCCGGTGCGCCGGGCGTGGAGCGCGTGGTGCTCAACCCCGATGCTCACATCGGCTACGGGGCGCCGATCGGCTGCGTCATGGCGTCGCCGTCGCACATTTATCCCGGCCCCGTGGGCGTGGACATCAAGTGCAGCATGAGTCTCTTGCAGCTCGACCTGCCGGGCGAGGCGATTGCCGACAAGCAGTCGCGCCGCGCGGTCATCGACGCAATCGGAAAGCGCGTGCCGACCGGCGCGGGGCGCGGACAGCGAAGCGTGCCGAAGTCGCGACGCGTGTCGGAAGCGCTCGGTCGCCGCGTGGCGGTTGAAGGCGCGTCACAGGCGGTGCTTGAATCGCTGGGCATTCCTGCGCGGTGGGCGCAGCGCTGCGAAGATTCCGCGCATGTTGGGCACAATGACACGCGGGATGCGCTTGCGGCCCGGCTCGACTGGCATCTGCATGGCGGCGAGACCTTTCGCGATTTCAGCGAGAAGGTGCGACAGCTCGGCTCGTATGGCGGCGGCAACCATTTCGGCGAGGCCGAGGTCGTGCAGGTCGGCGAGGATAGCCGCGCGAAGTTCTGCGCCAACGTCTTCGGCTTGCGCGATCAGCATGTCGCCTTTTTGTCGCATTGCGGTTCGCGCGGTTTCGGGCACAACCTGGCCATGGGCCAGTTCCGCGCCCTGCAGGATAAGTTCCGGCAGTGGGGCGTCGCCTTCCCCGGCGGCGACAAGGAGCTGTGCTACGCTCCGCTTGGCACGCGCGAGGCCGACGCATACATCGACGACATGTCGCTCGGGGCGAACTTCGCGACCGTCAACCACATGCTGATCAACGCCCTGGTGCTCGAGGCGTTCCAGGAAGTCTTCCCCGGCATCACTGGTGAGCTGATCTATTTCATCAGCCATAACATCGCGCGGAAGGAGATCGTGGACAATCGCGAGATGTGGGTCATGCGCAAGGGCGCGACCCGCGCGTTTCCGGCGAATCACCACGCGCTCGCGGATACGCCGTTCGCGACGACCGGTCATCCCATCCTGCTGCCGGGCGACCCGCTGCGCGGTTCGGCAGTGATGGTGGCCGATTCGACTGCGGATAAGAGTTGCTACAGCGTGAACCACGGCGCCGGCCGCGTGCTGGGCCGCAAGGCCGCGATCCGCTCGCTCGATCAGGCGCAGATCAACGAGTCGTTCGACAAGCGCGACGTGCTGACCAACTGCCGCGATTACCCGATGGACGAGGCCCCGGCGGCGTACAAGGATTTTGACGCGGTGCTGAAGTCTGTCAAACTGGCGGGCTTGGCAAGTGAAGTCGCGCGGCTGAAGGCGCGGTTTGTCATCAAGGACGGCGACAAGGCGGATGATTGACGCAACTGTATTAGCGGGCGCGAAGTTGGTCCAATGGCTCAAGTATAAGTTGACCGGAGATGATCCGCGCCACTGGCGACTGGAGCTTCATGAAACTGGATTTCGTTGCTTTGCCAGAAAGAGGTGCGATGAGATCATATGGTCGAATCTGCGTTCCATCCGTGCGTTTAATCGGGAAGTTCTTGAAAAGAGCCTTGTCTTCATCTCGTTGGAGTCCAAATCGGGTGAGTGCGTTGAAATTGACGAGAGGATGAAGGGGTTCAGTGCGGTCATTAAGCGAATGGGGCTGGAGTTTCCAAGAATCCCCGCTGACTGGTATGACACGATGAAATTCCCGTCGCTGAAAGCCAAGGGAGGAATCCTCTGGCAGTCTGAATGCCGTGATTAAAGATGTTGAAAAACACGGATGATTGAGTTCATTCGAACCAACCAGGTTTTAATCATGTTTCAATGGCTCAAGAACAGGTTGACATCAGAGGATCCACGGCAATGGCGACCGGAGTTGCATGACGCAGGTTTTCGTTGCTTCGCCAGAAGGCGGTGTCATGAAGTGAGATGGTCGGACATTCGTCTGATTTGCACCTACAAGCGAGACTTATTCGCCTACGACCTGATATGCATTGGATTTGAAACGAGTTCAGGAGAATTTGTTGAGATTGACGAACAGATGAACGGGTTTATGGCAGTTGTGAAGCAGATGGAGCAGACGTTTCCGGGGATCCGATCCGACTGGCACAGGACCGTCATGCTTCCGGCGTTTGAGCCGAACGAACGTGTTCTCTGGAGTTCAGGCGATGCTCAAGTTGACAAGACGGATCAATGAAGATGGAGGAACGCCACGAACGAGAGCAGTATTTCTTCGACCAGCCCACGCTTGACGCGGTAGCTGACCTACTTGAGCCGCTGGGGCGCGTGTGCCTGCTTTGTGCGCCAATGGTTGGCGTTGAGATGGAGGACCGCGGGTGCGATTCGATTGTTCTCGATCTTGACGAGCGATTCAGCCATCTGCGCGGGTTCCGGCGGTGGGACATCTATCGTCCGACGTACCTGGCCGAACGATTCGACGTGATCTTCGCCGATCCGCCGTTCTTTAACGTGTCGCTCAGCCAGTTGTTCGCGGCCATCCGCCTGCTGTCGCATCACGATTTCAGCCAGCGGGTCATGGTCGGATACCTGACTCGCCGCGCAAATGCTCTGCTGGCAACATTCGCTCCGTTCGGCTTACGCCCGACCGGAATTCGACCGACGTATAAGACCGTGGACACGGCCGAGCGAAACAAGATCGAGCTGTTCGCAAACTTTCAACCGGCTGCCATACGGCCCGGCGCGGACGTGAGCGAACCTGATGGAGGGATCATCTCCATGGACCAGTCGGAGATTGTGGAGATTGCCGGGATGCCCGGCGGCTTCGAACTGCGCGGCGGCGAGTTCGACATGATGCTGCTTTGGAACGGCGCGCCAGTGATACTGAACTGGTGCGACTGTCAGGGAAGCGTCGGGCAATACCTGAAGGCGTGCGGGCGAGTCGACTCCTGCGATGCGCAGTTGCAGGCCTACCGCCGGGCGGTCAACAGCGGTTTCGACTCAACCAGGAGCATCGCAGATCAGATCGGGCTGCTTTTGAATCTGTTCGTGGCCGGGCGGTATCAACTTGAATTGCTTGAAGCCGATGATTGGGAATTGATTGGACATGACACGGGCAACTTCTATCCCTATCCCGCCAATTGCTTCGTCGCGACGCGAGCCAGGGATTCGTTGGATGGGCAGACGATCGAAGCGCACGCCAAAGCGATCGGGCGCGGCGAACGGCCGATTGTCGTCGTTGCGACTGTGCCCGAAGCACATGTCGCATACGTCATCGACGGGCACCATAAGCTGCAGGCCTATCGCCGGGCGGGCGTGCCTCCTCGGCCAATTTGCATTACGGCGCTTAAGCCCCCGCCTGTCGATCTGGCTGACGGCAAACGCCTGGTCGGAGGTTGGTCGACCCTGGGACGTCATTACGTGAAATGGAAAAAGTCAACGGGTGCCTTGTAGTCGCCTGGTTATTTGTAGTAGTGAGACGAATTCGCAATGTTGACCATCGACGGGTCGCGCGGCGAAGGCGGGGGGCAGATCCTTCGCTCGTCGCTGGCCCTTTCCATTGTGACCGGCACGCCGGTGCGGATTGAGAACATCCGCGCCGGTCGGGCCAAGCCGGGGTTGATGCGGCAGCATCTGACCGCGGTCAATTCCGCCGCGGCCATCTGCGGCGGCAGCGTGGAGGGTGCGCGCATCGGTTCGACGTCGCTCACCTTCAAGCCCGGCCGCGCGAAGGGCGGCGAATACACCTTCAGCATCGGTACCGCCGGCAGCACGACGCTGGTTCTGCAGACCGTGCTGCTCCCATTGCTGCTCGCCGAAGCGCCGAGCCGCATCACCCTCGAAGGCGGCACGCACAATCCCCATGCCCCGCCATTCGACTTTCTGGCGAAGGCCTACCTGCCGCAGGTCAACCGCATGGGCCCGACCGTCAGCGCGACACTGGAGCGCTGGGGCTTCTATCCGGCCGGCGGCGGACGCTTCATCGTCGAAATCAGCCCGGTGTCTCAATTGAACGGCATCGACCTGCTCGAGCGCGGCGCGCTGCGCGGACACCGCGCCCGCGCAATCGTCGCCAACCTCGGCCGCCACGTCGTCGAGCGCGAACTTCGCGTCGTGCGATCCAGACTCAACTGGAGCGACGACGTCCTGCGCATCGAGGAGATGCACACTGCGCCGGGTCAGGGCAACGTCCTGATGCTCGAAGTCGCGCACGAAAACGTGACGGAAGTCTTCACCGGCTTCGGCGAGGTCAATCGCGCGGCCGAGGCCGTCGCGTCGACCGCGGTCGATCAATGCCGCCGCTACCTGACGGCCACGGCGCCGGCCGGCGAATACCTCACCGATCAACTCATCCTGCCGATGGCCCTCGCCCGCGCCGGGTCCTTCCGCTCGACCGGTCTGTCGCGGCATTCGACGACCCATCTCGAACTGATCCGCGATTTCCTCGGGACGGACATCCGCCGGCAACCCCAGCCGGACGGCTCGGTCATCCTGCAGTTTGGCTGATTGATTCCGCGTGGATTAAATGCGAGGGCGGGCGCTCGAATAGCGTCTGATCGGAAATTCGCTGGAAAATGGCCCCCGTGGATTTCGGAATTCCGCGATTTCTTGCCGCCCGACCCCATTCCGATCTACGATCCGGTTGCGCGGACTTTCGAACCCAGTCTGGCAGGAGGGCTTCCAACATGAAATACGGCGCTCGCAACAACCTCGTCGGCAAGGTGGCGCAGATCAAGAAAGGGGCCGTCATGTGCCAGGTGACCGTGAAGCTCGCCAAGGGCATGACGATTACCTCGGTGATGACGATGGACTCGCTGAAGGAGATGAACCTCAAGAAGGGCTCCAAGGTCCACGCCATCGTGAAGGCCGTCAACGTGATGCTGGCCGTTGATGAATGAGCCGCTGTCCACCGCCGCAGCGAGAAGGAATGTCATGTCGCGTTTTGATTACGGCCCGCACGATCGCATGGCCGCCCGCCCGCGATCGACATCGCAATTGCCGGGCATCATTGTGGTGGGGTCGATTTGCGTGCTGCTCACGTGGTACCTCACGCGGGCGAACGGTCCGTCGCCGTTGCACACGCCGGACGCCAAGCCGCGCCAGGTGACGCCGCGCGGCGATCTGGCCGAGGATGAGAAGGCGACCATCGAGATATTCAAGGAAGCCTCGCCCAGCGTTACGTTCATCACCAACATGGGCGTGCGCCGCGAGCGCTTCAGTCTCGAGGCAATGGAAGTCCCGCAGGGAACCGGCAGTGGGTTCGTCTACGACACCGACGGTCACGTCGTCACCAATCTGCACGTCATACGCGAGGCCAGCGCCGTCCGCGTGACGCTGGCCAACCACAACAGTTACCCGGCCCGCCTGGTGGGCTTCGCCGCCGACAAGGACATCGCGGTGCTCAAGATCGACGCACCTGCCGGCGAACTGCGCGCCCTGCCGCTCGGCGAATCGGCCAACCTCGTCGTGGGACAGAAGGTCTTCGCCATCGGCAACCCGTTCGGGCTGGACCAGACCCTCACGACCGGCGTAGTCAGCGCGCTGGGCCGCGAGATTCGTTCTCTCAGCGGACGGATGATCCGGGATGTGATTCAGACCGATGCCGCGATCAACCCGGGCAACTCCGGCGGACCGCTGCTGGACAGCGCCGGCCGGCTGATCGGCGTGAACACGCAAATCGCCAGCCCATCCGGCGCGAGCGCGGGCATCGGCTTTGCCGTGCCCGTCGACATCGTGCGGCGCGTCGTACCGGAGTTGATCCGCCACGGCAAGATCGTCCGGCCGGGCCTGGGCGTCATCACGCTTTCCGATCAAGTGGCCAAGCAGTGGGATCTGACCGGCGTGGTAATCGACGAAGTACGGCCGGACACCGCCGCGGCGCGGGCGGGACTGCGTGGAACCATCGTGACCGAAGATGGCCGCGTCCAGCAGTTGGGTGATCTGATCAAACGCATCGACGACGTGGAGATCAAGGACTTCAACTCGCTGCTCGATGCGCTGGAGACCCACGCCGTGGGCGACCAGGTGCTCGTGACCTACGAGCGCGAGGGCAAGACCGAGCAGACGAAGATCACGCTGCAGGTGATCGAATAAGGCAATTGCGAATGACGAATGACGAATGGCGAAATGCTTGTACAGCGAGTTCCTGCTTCCATTCGCAATTCGCAATGAGTCATTCGCAATTCCGTGCCCCATGAACGCGTCATCGGCAGTTACCCATTTTCGCGCTCATTACCCCGATGTCGAGCCCCTCGCCATCGTTCGCGCGCCGGGGCGCGTCAATCTGATCGGCGAGCACATCGACTACAACGACGGCATCGTGCTTCCCATCGCGATCAATCTGGAGACGCGCGTCGTCATCGGGCGCACCGGCGACGGGCGGCTCCGCGTGCGCAGTGCCGCGGAACGCGACGAGCTGGACTATGACTTGGAGGCCATTCCCGAACACGCCACGCAGTCGTGGGATGCGTACGTCCGCGGGGTGGCATCGTCCCTCGTGTGGCGCGGCAAACTGCTGGTCGGCTGCGCGGTGTGGATCGAGTCCGACATCCCGCCCGGAGCCGGACTGTCCAGCAGCGCGGCGCTGGAGTTGGGCATCGCACTCGCGCTGAATGCCGCGGCGCGAAAGTCCATGCCCATGCGCGCCGTGGCTGATTTGTGCCGCTATGCCGAGCATCGCTTCGCCGGCGTGCCCTGCGGCATCATGGATCAATACGCCTGCGCCCTGGCGAAAGAGGGCCACGCCCTCGCCATCGATTGTCGCGATCTCTCCATCAGTCACGTCGCATGGCCGGCATCGAACCCCGCGGTCCTGATCGTCGACACGGGCATGAAGCGAAGTCTGGCAGCGGGGGCCTACGCCGAGCGCGTGCGGGAATGTGAAGAGGCGCTTCGCCGGGTTCGAACTCAGGAGGGCGTGCAAGGCTGGCGCGACGTGGCGCCGCCCCACATCGTCGCCGCGGCGATCGAGTGGAACGAACTCTTGAGACGGCGAGCGCGCCACGTCGTCACCGAGAACAGTCGCACACGGCAGGCGATCGCGGCATTGCAGCAGGACGATTGCACGCGCTTCGGTGAACTGATGAACGCCAGCCACGCCTCGCTGCGCGACGACTACGAAGTCTCGACGCCCGAGATCGATCGCCTCGTCACGCATCTGCAAACTCTGCCCGCCGTGTACGGCGCAAAGCTGACCGGCGCAGGTTTCGGAGGCTGCGTGGTCGCGCTGGTGGATCGAGTGAAGACCGAATCGGTGAAGTCCGCAATCAGCGAATTGGGCGGATTGCTGCGAATGTATGAAACCATGCCGATGGCGGGGGCCGGCGCCGCATTTCTCTGAATCGGCAACGTCATTGCCATTGGCCGCCGACGAAAGTCGCGCGTCGCCATGCAATCACTTCGCGATCGAGGCCGCCCCGCGCTTCACCACCGCCGCCATCGCCGCCAGCGTCGCATCGCTGACGTGGTGCTCGATGCCCTCGGCGTCGATCTGGGCCGTCGCCTCGTCCACGCCGATGGCCCGCAGGAAATTGACCACCAACTCGTGCCGATTCCGGCAAACCTCCGCCAATTTTCGACCGGCCGGCTGCAGAAAAATCGCCCGATACGGCTCCGTCCGAACCAGCCCCTCGCGCTGCAATCGCTGGATCGTCTTGGTCACCGTGACGTGTGACACGCCGAGTCGCTTGGCCAGGTCCACGGCCCGCGCCTCGCCATGCTCGCGGATCAGATCATCGATCAATTCCACATAATCTTCAGCGGTTTCGGCCGCATTCTGCTTTCGCGCCGTGCGATGTCCAGCCGCCTGGCGGCGCACCTCCGCAAGCACGTTGGCCGGCGGGCTGGGTTTGCGTCCGCGCTTCGATGCGGCTCGCTCAGGCCTGTGATTTGTTGCCATGGCGGAGGTGTCCGGTCACGTTTTTTCCCAATCGTGTTCTTTGACAAACCCGGGCTCGCGATTATACGCTCCCCGATTCGTTTGGCGCGGCAATGTCGCCGGCATTGCCAGGGATCGGCAAGTATGAATCGACCTCCAAGCAATTCCCCAGCGCATCGAGCCATTCGCGGTCTCTGGGCGCTTGCCCTCTCGTGCCTGGGGCTTGCCTGCTGGATGGGCGCCGACGAAGTCCCGCCGGTCGCCGCCGCCACCGCATCCAACATTCCAACTGAGAATCGCGTCATCGATCGGGTCGATTTCGAGGGCCTGCAAAGCCTCGACGCCGCTTACCTGCAAAGCATCGTCCGCATCAAGGCCGGCTCGATCTGGGACCGCGATGAAATCGCCAAGGCCTGCACCCGTCTGGCCGAGACCGGAAAGTTCGACGCCAACCCCTACGGCGAGCCGCGCGAAGAGAACGGCCGGCTCATCCTGGTCTTCGTCGTGCAGGAGCGGCCCTTCGTTCGATCGATCGAGTTCAACGGCAACCAGAAGTTCAAGACCAACGACCTGCTCGGCGAGATCGATCTCAGCGTCGGCTCGGCCATCAGCGAGTTCCTCGTCGATCAGGCCCGCGACGCCATCGAGCGCAAGTATCACAACGCCGGCTACGGCTACGCCTCGGTGCAGGTCGATGAGGCCGCCCTTCGGGACGAGCGCCGCGTGGTCTTCAACATCTCCGAGGGCCAGCGCGTCAAGGTTCGAAAGATCGTCTTCGAGGGCAACACGGCCTACTCCAATTTCGAGCTGAACCAGCACATCGAGACCGCCACCTACATCTGGGTCTTCCGCACCGGTCAGTTCGACGAAGAGACCGCCCAGCGCGACGCCGCGGCGATCAAGAAGTTCTACAACGATCGCGGCTACCTGAATGCCCAGGTCGGCTATCGCGCCGAGATGCAGGGCGAGGGCGATCTCACGGTCATCTTCCAGATTCAGGAGGGCGAGCTGCACCACATCAGCGAGATCCGCCTGGAAGGCAACACCGTCTTCGATTCCAATCGGATCAGCGAACTGATGCGGCTCAAGGTCGGCTCCCCGTTCGACAACGACATTCTCACAGAGGATCGCAAGCGCATCCTCGATGAATACGGCGCGATCGGCTACATCTACTGCGAAGTCAATTCCAGCCACGTCTTCGCCGACGAGGAAGGCCAGGTCATCCTCACCATCAAAATCACCGAGCACGAGCAGTATCGCTTCGGCCGCATCGTGATTCGCGGCAATCGCAACACGCAGGACAAAGTCGTCCGCCGCGAGCTTCGCTTCTACCCCGAGGAGTACTACAACGCGGTCGAGGCCAAGAAGGCCGAGCAGCGGATTGTCGAAACCCGGCTCTTCAAGGAGGCGACCATCACGCCGCAGGGCGACACCCCGGGTGTGCGCGATGCGCTGGTCGACGTCACCGAGGATCAGACCACCAGCATCATCTTCGGCTTCGGCGTCACCTCCAACAGCGGTCTGACCGGCTCGATCATGCTCGAGCAGCGCAACTTCGATCTCTTCGACTGGCCGCGCACCAGCACCGAGTTCTTCAAGGGCCGCGCCTTCCGTGGCGCAGGGCAGACCCTGCGTCTGCAGGTCGAGCCGGGCACCGAGATCAACCGCGGCACGCTCGAATTCCGCGAGCCTTATCTGCTCGACAAGGAAATCGGCTACAGCCTGGCCATGTATCTCTTCGAGCGCGATCGCGGCCCCTGGGATGAGCAGCGCATCGGCTTCACCAACTCGATCGACAAGCGCTTCCGCGAGGGCTTCATGAAGGGCTGGGCCGTCGAAGGCGCCGTCCGCGTCGAACACGTCCGCATCTCCGACGTCGAATGGCTCAGCGCCGAGGACATCGAGGAAGTCAAGGGCAGTTCGTGGCTCACCTCGCTCAAGGGCGGTCTGGTCCACGACACGACCGACAGCCGCTGGATGCCGTCCAAGGGCCATCGCTATCGCTTCGCCTGGGAGCAGGCCGGCGCGCTCGGCGGCGACTACGACTTCAGCAAGATGACCAACGAGTTCGACCAGTACTTCACGGTCTACCGCGATCGCATGGATCGCAAGCACATCGTGCAGCTCGGCGCGAGCATGGGCAACATCTTCGGCGACGCCCCGATGTTCGAGCGCTTCTACGCCGGCGGCATCGGCAGCCTCCGCGGCTTCGCCTTCCGCGGCGTCAGCCCGCGCGACGGCATCCGCGACGACGAAATCGGCGGCGACTTCATGCTGCTGGCCAACGCCCAATACTCATTCCCGCTCTTCGGCAAGGACGTCCGCGGCGTGGCCTTCCTCGACAGCGGCACGGTCGAGAAGAACTTCGGCATCGAAGACTGGCGCGTCGCCGCCGGCCTGGGCACGCGCATCTACATCAAGTACTTCGGCCCCATCCCCCTCGCCTTCGACTTCGCCTGGCCGGTCTCCAAAAACGGCGACGACGACACGCAGGTGTTCAGCTTCTCGTTTGGGTGGTCGTTTTAGTACGAATCTTGCGTCCGGACAGCCAGCTTGGGCCGGCCCGATAGCGATTAGGAGTTGCTAAGAACACGGCTAAGGAATCTTGACTCGGGTCGCGGAAGTGGTTAAGGTTGCGGCGTCACGTGCGGCGAGCGGACCTTCATCATTAGGTCCGCATGTCGATGTAATCAGTTCGGGGTGCAACGTATTTTTGGGGAAGAGCCAATTCAGGCTCAAAGCAGAAGGTACGCGCAACATCCCACAACCATGACGACAGCCGAACCATTTCTCCGATGGGCAGGTAGTAAACGGAAGCAAGTAGCCACGCTCGCATCGTTTTGGAAGTCCTCATACAAAAGGTATATTGAGCCGTTTGCCGGTTCAGCATGTCTCTTTTTCGCAATTCGGCCGAGACGAGCTGTACTTTCGGACACTAATAGGGACCTAATCACGACTTTTGTCGCCGTCCGGGATCATCCTCTCGCCGTCTCCAATCGGCTTTCGAAACTTCCGAAACGAAAGCTCACGTATTACCGGATCAGGAAAGATGGGCTGACTGGCCTAGATCCCGTCGACGTGGCAGCTCGGTTCATCTATTTGAATCGTTACTGCTTCAACGGGTTGTATCGCACAAACAATAGCGGCGGTTTCAATGTGCCCTATAGTCGCGCACGCGTGGGTCACTTAGCGAGTGCTGCGGAGCTAAGCGCGGTATCCAGGGCGTTGCACGGTGTGACCATCCGTTGTCGCGACTTCGCAGACACCCTTGCCGAATTGCGAGAAGGCGATTTCGTTTACCTGGACCCACCTTTTGCCGTGGAAAATCGGAGAGTCTTTCGTCAATACGGCCCCAGCTCCTTTGGAATCGATGACGTCCGCAGACTGGCAAACCATCTTTCGAGGCTGGACAATTTGGGTGTGAACTTCGTTCTAAGCTACGCGCAATGTCGAGAATCCCATAAGTATTTCAGCGATTGGCCACGACGGCGGATTTATGTGAATCGGAATATTGCAGGTTTTAGTTTGCACCGGCGCCGTGCAGGCGAGGTCCTCATTTCAAATTGCTTTCCAGACGACCATGGGACGTAACGAACAATGTCGACTCTCAAATTTGCCGTGATTAGCGACTTGCACGTCGGTTTAGGCGCGAGGTCGAAGGACCTCTGCCCCGTGCCGCCCACAAAGCCGCTCAAGGATCGATGGAGATACGACAAGAAGACTGAAGTAGCTTACCGAGAAAAGTTTGTTGATTTTGCAAAGAAAGAAATTGGAAGTGCGGATTACCTCATCCTGCCAGGGGATGTCACGGATCGGGCTCACCCGGAACAAGTGAGGATCGCGTCAGATTTCATTCAAGAAGCCGCCGCCGCGCTGCACGTGCCGCACGATCGTATTGTATTCGTTCCTGGCAATCACGACGTCGATTGGTCTGTTTATGATGCGAGCGACAAAACGGGCGTGAGGTGGGGACAACGTTACGATCCTATCAAGCATCCGACATTCTGCTTCCACGGAATCCTAGGCCGCGCAACGGGAAGCGCTCTGACTTTCCCACACTTCCTGGCTTGGGAATTTCCCGACCTTTTCGTTGTTGGATACAATTCCTGCAGCCACGATTCGCCAGCGCCCGAACATGAAGTACATCACGGACTCGCCGATCCGGCGCATATGGCGGAATTGCGGAAGTATCTCGATGCCTTCGGCAAACCCGATGGTCGCGTCCGCTTGTTTCTGGTGCATCACCATCCGTTTGATTTTTCCAATCCAATCCCGCGTGTACCCGAGTTCAGCCTAATGACCAATGCGGAAGAATTGTTGAAAATCGCTCACGAATTTGGCTTTGACATTCTCATCCACGGCCACCGGCATCATCCGCGATTCGAAACGCATAGTGTAGTGTTTCACACCAAATGAGACAGTCGGCTGATCTGGTATAAGGATGGTTTCTCCGAGGCCACTGAGGGGAGCCAGCTCCGCAGGTTCCCCTCAGGCACCCCTCCTTGGGCTTCTTTCCCCT
>Ga0268299_1001322_pt1 | contig 46310 bp, 53 predicted proteins | sample NOBtaG_FD_193484 | JGI IMG/M metagenome (GOLD analysis project Ga0268299, IMG submission 193484) | Activated sludge microbial communities from bioreactor in Nijmegen, Gelderland, Netherland - NOB reactor | ecosystem: Engineered > Bioreactor > Aerobic > Activated sludge | place: Netherlands... | reverse complement strand
CGCCTTAAAGGTCAAGGGCGAATCGATGAAGGACGAGGGCATTCTCCCCGGCGACCTGGTCATCGTCCGCAAACAAGAAACGGCGAAGAACGGCCAAACGGTCGTGGCCTTGGTCAATCGTGAAGCGACGATCAAGATCTACTATAAGAAAGAACACCATATCGAGCTGCGTCCGGCCAACGACACGATGCAGCCGATTATGGTTCACCCATCCGACGAGTTTCAGATCGAAGGGCTTGTTATCGGCGTCATTCGGCATTGCGCTCGTTAGCAGAGAGGAGTGGAATCATGCCAGAACTAACCCCCGTCACGAAGGAGTGGATCTTACAGTTGGAAAAAACAGTGGCAGCCTTGGATGATCGTGTCAAACACCTCCAAGCGGGATTAGGGACAGCCACGGTCGGTTCACCGGCGAAACGGTTGTGGATCTTGACCGGCTCCCGACAAACACGGGCGTTTATGTCATCCGTGTGCAATCAACATATTCGCCCGAACACCAAGGTGATGGCGCATGATGGTCGAAGCGCATAAGAGACAGTCAGAGACTGCCGCAGGCCCCTGCTCGGATTGCGGCGTCATCGTCGAACAGCGGATGGAATCGGTCGACGGATTGACCCATTCCACCGTCCAACTTTGCCCCGCCTGTTGGAACGCCCACAGACAGCGACAAGTCTTCGCCGGCGGATGCTGCGGCTGACGGAAGAACAAGAAGTCTATCCCTCCCCTTCCAATCTGCCTGCCAGTGAGTTACAGTTCGGCTCACGCCCTCGTAGCTCAGTTGGATAGAGCAGCGGTTTCCTAAACCTTTCCAAGCGATCCCTCCAAGTCCGTGTCAGCACAGCGAAACCACGCTACAGGAGAGGCGTTGTGCCGTTTTATGGACTCAGTTTGAGTCAGTCCACTTGAGGGGAATTGGGGCCTATTTTGCTGTGAAGAGAACACGCCGGGAACACGTAGGGTTTCTATCTAGATACGTCTGATTTTGGCGAGGCTTCCTGACCCGTCGTGGAAGGCGCTCATCTAGCCATTCTCTGGCGCGGTCGATCCTTCGCCTGCCTGGGAGGCTCCGCGCCACAGTCCGGCGCAGCTCTTCCGAAAAGGTTGTTGATCTCCTCGCAGGGCATTAGGGCCCATCGTACAAATCATCAATGACAGCCGATTTAAGGCCGACTCTAATTTTCATGGGATGACTCGAACCCGCTTAAATACACTTGGGATATCACGCTTATACGTTGAGTAGCGTGACGAAAAACCAGACTAGAAAGAGGCAAGTGCATTAGCTCCTATGTTGCGCCCACCTGGTGGGAACCTCACCGATCACTCGCATCAACTGAGATCTGCTGCGGCTCTATCTGGATGAGTGACACCTCTTACCTGCTCATGAATGATGACATCGCAATCTCTGGCCATTCATGTTGGCCATTGCAACCGAAAACCCACACCTACTTCAATTTCTTGCAAATCTCGACGGTCGCTTCAACTTGACCATCTCTTGGACTAACCATCAACAGCATTCCCTTGTGTTCTGTAGCCCTCTTAAATCGAGTCGCATAACCCTCATCGTATGGGTGGGCTTCGATCGTGGTCTCTCCACTCTTGCGATCATATATACTTTCGAGGACGAATGCCTCCACAGTTTGCGTGCCATTCAACCGCGGTTTGCTCATGACGCGCCAGAACCGGTTTTCTGGATCAAACATCCCGTTCGAGACATCCATGGTGGCATTCGAACACAACTTCACACCTTTCAATACCTCCACATATTCACCTCTATCCACAAATTGAGCAAAACCTGATAGGGGAAACCCAACAATGATGGCAAGAATGTATAGGTATCTAGACATGTGATCCTCCGCTGTCGCAAAAGTGGAACGGCATTTGTGCGTGGCCGATCAGATTCAATGGAACTACATACCGGACGAACCTCCAATAGCGATCATTTGGCGGTCGTTCCGTTTTTTTATCCAGACCCTTCCCACACACCGGCCTAGAACCGTCACCCTTTCCTGACAAACGGCGATGGCTCCAGGCTGGCGCAAGCCACGTTACGATGTCTTGTCGTGAACCAGCCTCTTCCCAACCGCCTTTTCCTCGGAAATCAACACCGACCCGGAAACGGCATCGATAGAAATCGCAACAATCGCTTCCTCGGTGGTTAAGATCTCGACATTCCATATCGTCATTCCTCCCCGCTTCTCCAATTCGGCCACAATGACTTGCCCCACAATGTTTTCCAAAGCCTTCTCCACTGCCTCGTCGATCGTGATCTTGGTGGAAGTCGCCATGCCGATAAGTTCCACCCGCTTGAGTTGACCGTTATCAGCGTTCCAGATCATTTCGCCGACAATTCCCGCTAGGCCGATCACAATCCCTGCAATCAAGATTGTTCGCCACATCGTAAAAGTTTTGTTCGTCATGGTTGCCTCCTTCCTACTTGGCTCGAGACGGAGGAACATGACCGCAAGCCTCCAGGCAATTGCGATCACTCGTCCCTCACCCATCGTTCAAAGATGGATCATCGTCACCATTCTCGGCCCAATACCTCCCTCCGGCACACGTCACATCTTCGTCAGCAAGCGCCATTCTTGACCACCAAGGCATGGCGCCGTCTGCCGTACATATCCACAGCCCCTCCCTCTGATCCTCTCACTCCTCTTCACTCAGAATATTCGAAACTATTGGGGAACGAGGAAACTATTTTTTTCACCCCATTCACTACCGCTTCGTCGGCATCAGGCTTCCTTCCTTCGCCGGCAATTCAATCTCCTTGGTCACCCCTTCAACGATCGGGAGTCGACCAGCCCCCTGGTGCTCCAGCAACCTGGCACTATTCGGGTCCAGCAGCACCGGAGCCATGTACGAATCTCCGGATTTCGCCGCCTCTTGAATCGATTGCTTATAGGTCAAGTTTGACTGACCCGTATCGTTCGCAAACTCTCCTCTTGATGGATACCCTGGATGCTTGGGCAGCATTGCTGGATTCGCCATCGCAAGTGCGCTCATTCCGATAAACACAAGTCCTGTCCACGCAATCATATAGAGTCTCATGATGAAGACCTCCCTCGCTGAACACGACACGATTGCCTCGATAGAGGACGATCCCAATCCATGACCAGGAAGTCGTCTCTGTCAGAGACGGTGACATACGGACGCTCTCACGATCAGTCGGTGAAGACACCCTCACCAGACCGTAGAACATCGTCGGCACTCTGGCGTTGAAGCAGCGAGGACTGAGGAATCGATCGCGCCGGGAAGGATGCGAGAAGCGCAAAGGATGGGACAGTCAGAAAAACCGGAACGTCAGAGTGTAAACAAATTCGCCAACGTTACGTTCCTCACTTTCATAGCGTCCAAGAGCTCAGGAACACTTCGCTCTAAGAGACCTGACACCTCATTCATCAACCTACACAAAGTTACCACAAATAGTCAAGTTATATGTTTCATAGCTTTAATACACTTTCAATACTTAACCATTTATAGTTAATCCCGCTAGTCGAGCCTCACCGTCCTACTCACAGTCAACCGAGCTACATACGTCGTGAACGGAGCGATCTAGATGAGAAGCATCAGGAGCAGGCACCATTGAGTGCATATCAAAACACATCGGATGTCGGCTCTATTTCTTCTTTCTGCAAACCCCTACTGTCCCTTCAACTCGTCCGTCTTTGGGGCTGATGATGAGGAGCATCCCCTTGTGCTCAGAATCTCTCTTGAAGAACGTGGCATAGTCCTCATCATATCGGCGTTCTTTGATCCTGGTTTCTCCGCTTTCGCGATCGTACAGAGCTTCAACGATAAACACGGCGACGGTCTGTGTCCCATTCGCCCGTGCCTTACTGGTGACTCGCCAATAGAGGTTCTCTGAATCATACAGTCGTTTCGAGGATTCCAGGATAACGTTCGGACACAGCTTCGTTCCTTTGGCGACCTCGACATACTCGCCTTTATCCATAAACTGAGGGAAGGCTGAGACTGGAAATCCAATGACAATTGCAAGGACCACTAGATAGACCAACATAAACTGCTCCTTCCTAAACAGCATGAAAAGACATTCGTACCGGTCCAACTAGAGCTGAAGAGAACAGACGAGGCACCCGCTTTAGATACATACTCGCTTCACTGAAGATTGCTCTCCGTAGTTCAACACTGAAGCCCTCTTTCCAGCTTGAGAGATAACATGCCTACCTCCCGAGTTGAGGCGCCGTCAGACGGTGTCTTCGGGCCGGTCAAGAATCCCCAACAGGCCTTTCTCTTTTTGCAAGTCTTGCTGCATGGTCTGACGCTGATCGTACGCACATCGGGCGTCTGACGCGCGGTCACTGACATGTCATCCCCCACTCCTTACAGGCCTTGGCGAACCATCGTGATGCATAGAACCCCTCTGAATAAGCATACTGGAGCGGCCGGCTGTCGTCTGGTCATAATTGCTCAGGAGAGATCGAGTTCACCATGGTGGCGAGCCCAGACGCCTCCTGTCCGGACTCGCCAGAATTAATGTCCCGAAAGCCGTTTGGGACCCCTTGTTGTGAGCACCACAGCGAGGACCGCACTCTGCACGTGCAGAGGCCGTTCGTGAGCACTTTTGCACCGGGCTAACGTCTTCGTGCGAGAGTGATCACTATTGACCAGTCATTGTTTGAGGAATATGCGATTTATGGTTCGTCACAATAACCTCTTCTCCCAATTGCCACGCGTCGAGTGGCAGCGGGCAACAGCAGGGGGGTTGATGGATGTCTATGGGTATCGCCATTAATCGCAACCAAATTGATCAGGTCCTGATGGTGCTGCAGCAACAGGGAAAGCGGTGTTCGGTGGATGATGTTGTGGGGCTCTGTTCCAACCTGACAGAAGATCAAGTCTTTCTGGCGATCGACTATTTGACTCGAACAGGTCAGGTATGACGGACGCCGGATGCTAACCGGACCTCCTGGGTGCCGTTGTAGTACTTGTGGCTGAAGCGTGATTGGTCATCTTTTTCCCATGATGCACGATCTGTGAAACGCAAACGAAACGGTTCCTAAAGTCGGCATCAGTGCACCCGGCGCGGGGTGATCCATGGATACCTGGCCGAAAGAATTCAAGGCAAGAGCAATTCTCTCCATTGGGGAGACGAACATCTGACTCGAGGACAGAAGGAGGTGGCCATGAAGCCTTACATGGAAGCCAAGACACTTAAACCCTCGGGTGACACAGCGCCGGTGACGACTTGCGTGCACGGGCGGCTTATCGATGATGTCCTGACGAAAAGAGGGAAACGGACCAGCCAGGTGCGCTGTCTCGAATGTGGTGCGATCTTTGATGATCCGTATCAGGGGCTCAGGTGACAACCAGAGGCGACAATTCGATCATGAACGCTTGGGCACAACGGCGTATTGTGTATCGATGGGATGCAGAGTTTCGGAGTGCATTCGTTTGACCGACTAACATGAGGCGAGGAGTTATGAGCTGGATCCAAATGATCATGGCAACAAATGCAGTGTGTGGTGTGCTCGCAGGAGGTGTCACGAGGACGGCCACATTCAGGAGGTCATCATGCACACAGATGGGTCGCTAACACATGCCGAGGTGGCCCATGAGAAGCGGATGCACGAGATGATGAGTGGAACACACGGGGCCATGCTGGCATTAATCGTCCCAGAGAATTCGTTGTTCTGTCGCAAAGATGAACATGTTGACCAACCTGGTTAGGCGGGAGGCGAATTGGATGGTTCAGCCAATGTTCGTCTGTTTCGTAAAACCGACCGGTACGAAGCCTCCCAGTTGTTGACAAGGAACAAGGCTCTCATGAAGGCGGCAGAACTGCTGGTTCGATGTTTGGAAAATGAAGGCGTCCAGCTTGTCTTTGGCCTGCCCGGCGAGGAAACATTGGAATTGATGGATGCCTTCCTCGATTCCCGCATTCGCTTTATCGAGACGCGGCATGAACAGGGGGCAGCCTTCATGGCCGACGTCTATGGACGACTGAGCGGGAAGGCAGGGGTGTGCCTGTCGACGCTGGGACCCGGCGCGACCAATTTGCTGACCGGCGTGGTTGATGCCAACCTAGATCGAGCTCCTCTGGTTGCCCTTACAGGACAAGCGGCATTGAATCGCCGCCACAAGGAATCTCACCAGTACATCGAGGTCATCTCACTGTTCAAGCCCATCACAAAATGGAACACCTCGATTCCGAAAGCAGAGGTCATTCCCGAAGCGATTCGAAAGGCGTTCAAGATTGCGCAGGCGGAAAAGCCGGGTGCGACTCATGTGGAGCTTCCGGAAGATGTGGCAGATGAAGAGCTCGGCGATGCCGGCGGGATGGAGCCTCTCTTTGTGCAAGCACCGGTCACACCTGAGCCGGCACCCAGCCAGATCTCCCGAGCAGTTCGAGCGATCGCCGCCGCACAGCGCCCTGTCATCCTTGCCGGGAACGGGGTGATCCGCGGTCGTGCGCACGAGGCGGTTCAACAGTTCGCTCGGCGCCTGCAGATTCCTGTGCTCCACACCTTCATGTCCAAAGGGGTTCTTCCGGACAGCGATCGGCTCTCACTGTACACGATCGGCCTTCTCGCACGAGATTATGCCTCGGTGGTCATGGAGCAGGCGGACGTGGTGATTACGTTGGGATATGATTTCGTGGAATACGCGCCCTGTCTCTGGAACCCGCGCCGGGACAAGCGCATCGTGCACCTTGATGTGTCACCGGCAGAGGTTGACGCACACTACATCGTCGAGGTCGGTGTGCTGGGGGATCTCCGTCTTTCCTTGGATCTTCTGGCGGGGAAGGTGATGCCGTTCGACTCCCCATGGGTCGGGAAAGCCCGGAAGACAGTCGTCGATGGATTCGACGCCGAGCTGGCCCTGATGCGGTCCTGGCCGATGCGGCCGCAGCACATCGTGCAGGATCTGCGCGCCGTGCTTGAGCCTGACGATCTGGTGATCTGTGACGTTGGTGCGCATAAACTCTGGATGGCTCGGATGTTTCCGTGCGAGGTTGCCAATTCGTGCATCATCTCGAACGGCTTTGCTGCGATGGGGATTGCTCTCCCGGGTGCGATCGCCGCGAAGTTACTGTATCCTGAACGGCGCGTGGTGGCGGTGACCGGCGACGGAGGTTTTCTCATGAACTCGCAGGAGCTGGAAACGGCGGTGCGTGTGGGATTGCCGCTGGTCATCTTGATCTGGCGGGACGATGGATACGGTGTGATCCGCTGGAAGCAGCAGGTGCGCTTCGGACGGACTTCATCGGTGGATTTCGGGAATCCGGATCTTGTGCGCTATGCCCAGAGTTTCGGCGCTGTCGGGTATCGCGTGACGGACCAATCCGAACTTCGGCCCATGCTCACCGAAGCACTCAAGAGTACGGTGCCGGTGGTGATCGATTGCCCGGTTGATTATGCCGAGAATCTTCGCCTGACGGAACGTCTCCAGGCCCTTCCGTACTGAGCCAGTTTCTCTCTATATCGTCACACGATTCTGGTTGAGTCGGCTCCGAGCCGACTTGCATAATGGTCAATATGGACCGAGCTGATCTCCTCTCTCTCTATCGTCAGATGTTGCTGATCCGCCGATTCGAAGAGAAATCGGCGGAGATGTATGCCCTTACGAAGATCGCCGGCTTTCTTCACTTATACATCGGTGAGGAAGCGATCGCGGTCGGTGCTATCGCCTCCCTTCGACAGGACGATTATGTCATCAGTGCCTATCGCGACCATGGACATTGTCTCGCGCGTGGGTCCGATCCGGGCCGAGTCATGGCTGAGTTGTTCGGCAAGGCGACCGGCCTCTGTAAAGGCAAGGGCGGATCGATGCACCTGGTAGATCTGACACACAGGTTTATGGGTGGGTATGCCATCGTCGGAGGTCACATCCCGCTCGCAACGGGTCTGGCCTTTGCGAATAAGTATCAATCGCTCGATCTCGTCACGGTCTGTTTTTTTGGGGAAGGGGCGCTGCCAAGTGGGCAAGCACACGAGGCGTTCAACCTGGCCGCCCTGTGGAAACTGCCGGTGATCTTTATCTGCGAGAACAATCGCTATGGCATGGGTACTCCGGCCGAGCGGGCCATCGCGCTCTATGCGGATGTGGCCGAAACCGCTCGATCCTACGGCATTATGGCCGAATCAGTGGACGGCATGGATGTGCTCGCGGTCCGCTCGGCGATGCAGCGGGTGGTGGCGCAGGTTCGTGCGGGACATGGGCCCTGGTTCATCGAGGCGAGGACCTACCGGTTCATGGGCCACTCGATGGCAGACCCTGCGCATGGCCATTACCGGACCAAGGAAGAGGTGGAGGAGTACCGGAAGCGCGATCCGCTTCTCTTGTTGAAAGATACGGTGCTGGCTCAGCAGCTGGCGGGTGAGGGGGATTTCAAACAGCTGGAACGGGAAATCGGCGAAGTCGTGCGGGCTGCCGCGAAGTTTGCAGAAGAAAGTCCGTTTCCCGCCCGGTCGGATCTGCGCGCCGACGTCTTGCAGGAGTAAACGAGTCATGGAGTTGTCGTATCGTGAAGCCCTCAATCAGGCCATGCGAGAGGAGATGCGCAGAGACCAGCGCATCTTTTTGATCGGTGAGGACGTCGCCTACTATCAAGGCGCCTTTAAGGTCAGCAAAGGCTTCGTTGAAGAATTCGGGCCACAGCGCGTGATTGATACGCCCATCACCGAAGCTGGCTTTACCGGCCTGGCCATTGGGGCAGCCATGGCGGGACTGCGTCCGATCGTCGAACTCATGACGATGAATTTCGGCATCCTGGCACTCGATCAGATTGTCAACAACGCCGCCAAACTCCGTTACATGTCCGGAGGACAATTGTCGGTGCCGCTCGTCATTCGTGGCCCCGGAAGCGCTGCCCACCAGCTGGGGGCTCAACATTCCCAAAGCCTGGAGGCCTGGTTCTGCCATGTGCCGGGGCTGAAAGTCATCGCGCCCGCCACGCCGCATGATGCGAAGGGTCTGCTCAAAAGTGCGATCCGAGACCCCAACCCGGTCATCTTCATCGAAGCGCAGCTGTTGTACAGGACGAAGGGTGAGGTCCAAGAGGGTGAGTTCACCATTCCGATCGGGGTGGCTGAGGTGAAACGGATGGGACGGGATGTCACCATCGTCGCCTATTCCAAAATGCTGTTGCTCGCATTGGAGGCTGCCGACGTGCTGAGTCGCGAAGGTATTGAGGCGGAAGTAATCGATCCACGCACGCTCAAACCGTTGGATCTCCAGACGATCGTGACATCGGTCAGGAAGACCGGCCGGCTGGTGATCGTCGAAGAAGGCTGGCATTTCTGCGGCCTGGGAGCGCAGATTGCCGAGAGCGTGTACTCGACCGCGTTCGACTATTTGGACGGTCCGATCCGGCGAGTCACCGGTGAAGATGTACCCATGCCCTATTGCCGTCCGCTGGAAGATGCGGCGATTCCGGACCTCTCGCGCGTGATCGAGGCGGTCAAGTCGCTACTGTGAGGGGAGGACAGCCATGGCCAGCCGTGTTGTAATGCCCAAGCTCACCGATACGATGGAAGAGGGCGTGCTCCTCGAATGGAAGAAGCGTGAGGGCGATCCGGTGCAGGCCGGAGAGGCGCTCGCCGAAATTGAAACCGACAAAGCGATCATGGATCTTGAGGCGTTCGCCTCCGGTATTCTCCGGAAGATTCTTGTGCAGAATGGGGAAACGGTAGAGTCTGGAAAACTATTGGGCGTTATCGGCGAGGCGGATGAAGACATCACGGAGGCCTTGTCTGACACGATCATGTCTGCGGCTGCGACCAGCGCCAAGCCCGCCGCTGCAGCGGCAACCTCGCCTGCTCCCTCACCCATGCCCACAGAAGAGAGTCGCATCATCGCCTCCCCACGGGCCAGGGCTCTGGCTGCTAAACGAGGGGTCGATCTCTCCACAGTGACCGGCACCGGTCCTAGTGGTCGAATCGTCGAAGAGGATGTGGCCAACGCGCAAGAGCCTGCCGCACCTGCCCTACCGGCTGGGACCGACCAGCCCCTGACCCAAATGCGGAAAGCTATCGCTAGGGCTACGGTCCAGAGTAAAGCGCCGGTACCGCACTTCTATCTGACGAGAGAAATCAATATGGAAGCGGCGGAGCAGTTTCGCCGTCAGTTCAAGAAAGAGCGGCAATCCCATCCCTCAATGACCGACCTGCTGATCAAAGCCGTGGCTCTGGCGCTCCGCAAGCATCCGGAACTGAACGTGTCCTATTCCGGCGAGGCGATCCGGCGGTATGAGCGCGTCGATATCGGCGTGGCGGTCGGACTGGAGGACGGCCTGATTACGCCCGTCATTCGTGATTGTGGCACCAAAACGCTGGAAACGATCTCAGCAGAATCTCGGGCGCTCATCGAGCGGGCCAAACAGAAGCGGTTGCAACCACAGGAATACAACGGCGCCACCTTTTCAATCTCCAATCTCGGCATGTTCGGCGTGGATAATTTTCTCGCCGTGCTCATCCCGCCGCAAGCCGCCTCGCTCGCCGTCGGTGCTGTTCGGGACATGCCAGTCATCGTAGCGGGAGCCGTGAAAGCCGGCCGCAGCATGCAGGTGACGCTATCGTGCGATCACCGGGCTATCGATGGGGTAACGGGTGCGAGGTTTTTGACGGAGCTGAAGCGCCTCCTTGAAGACCCGCACGAGCTTGCGAGTTCGACAGCAGCCGGGTGATGGGGCTCTGCTCTGACGACAACGTTCATTTTCTTCATAGAGATCATGCGCCTCGCGGGCTGGCCATAAGTTATTGTGGTGCCTCGCTGAGCACAGCGATTCCGGGCAGCTCTTCGCCCCCGATGAATTTCAACGAAGCCCCTCCACCGGTTGACACATGGCTGATCTCCGTCTCCAACACTTCTGCCTTGCGTACCGCAGCGACGGTGTCGCCACCCCCTACGACGGTGAAAGCCCCACGCCACCGCGCCAGCGCCATGGCGCGAGCGATGTCGACCGTACCATCTGCGAACTCGTCGACCTCATAGGCACCCAACGGGCCATTCCAGAACACAGAGCCCGTGCCTGTGAGCACCTCGTGCGCGAAAGCCAGTGACGTATTGCGTCCGATATCCAATCCTTTGAACCCGGCAGGAATCGTCCCGTGGACGATCTGGATGCCATCTGGTTGCTCCATACTCCTCGCGATCACATGGTCCTGCGGCAGAAGAATGTGTTCCCGATACTTCGTCAGCATTTCTTGAGCCCAGGGGATGAAGTCCTGCTCCACCGGCGAATCGCCGGTCGCCACGCCTTGCGCCGCCAGGAACGTATACGCAATCCCTCCACCGAGAAGGACGGTATCGGCCTTGGGAAGGAGCGTCTTCAGTGCCGCCAGCTTGTCTTGAATCTTAAGACCACCGACCACCACCCGGAAGGGACGGGTAGGATAATCTCGAACATGGCTCAAGGCGTCGATCTCCCTCCCCACCAACAAACCAGCCAGCCGCTCAGCACACAGTTGAGCCGCCCCATAGGTCGATGTGTGTGCACGGTGGCTGGTGCCAAAGGCATCATTCACATAGAGGTCCGCCAGTGAGGCAAGCTGCTTCGCCAGGACAGGGTCATTCGCTTCCTCTCCCCGTTCAAACCGCAGATTCTCAAGCAGCAGAACCTCTCCAGGTTTCATGGCAGCGATGGCGTGCTTCACCGGCTCACCAACGACCGCGTTGACGAATTTCACCGCGGGAACCTTCAGCATCTCCCTGAGTCGATCGGCGACGGGCTTCAATGACAGCGCCGGCACCACAGTCCCTTTGGGCTTTCCTAGATGAGAGGCCAAGATTACTGTCGCGCCCCGCTGGGAAAGGTATTCGATCGTCGGGATAGCGCATCGGAGGCGGTGATCCTCTCGAATCTTCCCGTTGCTGATGGGGACGTTGAAATCCACCCGAACGAAGACACGTCTCCCTGTATAGCGATCATCTGGCAGATCGGAAATGACTCGTTTCATGAGTCAGCAACCTTCACTCGAATGGCGCCAGCTCGTCCTGAGTTTCACCGCTGTAACACGCTTTCCATTTTCAGGAGAGTCACGGTCGTCTTGAGAACCCGTATCGGGATTGAGCGAGATGTTATCAATGCCCTGTTCGACCAAAAACTTCGTGAAGTCCGGATAGTCTCTGGAGGCCTGACCCACAGATTCCAATTTTCCCCTTCGCCTTTGCAGCGTGGATGACGCTGGAAATCATCGACTCCACGGCCTGATTCCACTCATCAAGGATGAGGCGCCACGATTTCAGAATCTCAATCCACACCTATGCACGCCAATGGACAGCGCGATCTTTAGATGACCGAACTCCTTGTCCACTCGGTACCTGTGGGAGCTTGTCTAAGGCCGCCTCGGTGACCTTCAATACCGCCTCCGGAGAGACACCCGCCTATTCAAGCAGCAGACCGGCAGACCTGTTTCTTGTTCCATCAGCGCGAGCAGCAGGTGCTCGATGTCAATGCCTTGATGGCTTCGGCGCATCGCGTTGGCTGAAGCAGCCTGCAGTGCCTCCTGGAGCTTCAGCGTCATGCGATTCATGTCCATACGTTCCTCCCAACGTGACGCTTGTTCCTCATCCATGTTAGCCGGATCGGCACCCCCTTCATCCCGCGGGTCTGGGTGTAGACAGCCAAGATCACCCGGTGAGCGTGGCCGCATTGCATGGTCTGTCGATCACTCCACGAGAGGAATGTTGTCCAAGAAGAGTTTCTAAGATTGATGGGATCTTGCTCGTCACCACCCTGCACGAACAAAGTAGTAGAGACTAGAGAATCTCGCCAGAGAGTATCGGCGCACGCACTGGCAGCACGGGTGGGACAGGCTAGCAAACGGGCCATGTCCCTGCTTCCACACGACATCCCGTACTTAATCCACATTCAGACCTGCCTGCTTCAGGCGCGCATGTAACTGATCGATCTGTTTCAGGAGATCGATCATCACTGCAGCCGCCTCCATGCTCGCTCCAAAATCTCTCTGCAGCCGGGCAACTCGTCGAGCACATGTGAGATCCGCCGCACGAAATCGCCAATCCGTAGTCACTCTTCCTTCCGGTGCCAATACGCCCACCGCCACCAATTCGACAATCCACTCGACCTCTGCCCCGCAGGCCCTGGCCAACTCTTCAAGCGCTAGCACACCCTCATCACCAACCACACTCCCGATCAGAATCTCGTTCTCCATATCCATTTCCTCAGACTCCGAGTGAGTGGCGCGGATTGAATGTCAGTTCCCGCGCCATGGTGCGATAGATCTGTTGTGCCTGCTCCGTCTCCGCTGCCGGAAGGACTACTGCCAGGACAAGATAGAGATCGCCAGGCGGTTCACCGGGAATACCTCGTCCCTTGAGCCGTAGTTTTCGCCCACTCTGTGAGCCCGGGGGGACTTTGACTTCAACCACGCCGGTCGGTGTCGGTGCTTTGACTGTGGCTCCGAGGGCCGCTTCCCATGGTGCAAGCGGCAATGAGAGAGACAGATCACGGCCTTGTACCTGATATAGGGAGTGAGGATGAAAACAGATTTCGAGATAGAGGTCCCCTGCAGGCATCCCGTTGATTCCCGGAACACCTTGCCCTACCAGTCGGATATGCTGACCTTCATGGACGCCTTTGGGGATTTGCACATGCAGCGACCGCTCCCGCAACACCACCTGGCCTTCTGCATTCACCTGCGGGGCACGCAGGGTAACCATGTGGGTACCGCCGTGAAACGCATCATCGAGAGCAATGAAAATTTTCGCATGATGGTCCTCGCCATGAGTACGGGGGGGAGCGGTGTGACGGGCGAAGTTGCCAAACAAGGTGGAAAAGAAATCGCTATAGCCGGTATCTTCAGCTGCAGACGCGCCGCCGGGAGTGAACTCGAAGCCTGCAGCCCACTCCGGCGGAGGGGTAAATTCCTGTCCTGCCCGCCAGCGATTGCCTAGTTGGTCGTAGGCGGCGCGCTTCTCCGGGTCCTGGAGCACTTCGTAGGCTTCACCGATTTCCTTAAAGCGCGTTTCCGCTTGCGGCTCTTTACTCACGTCCGGATGATATTTTCGCGCCAGCTTCCGGTAGGCACTTTTAATGTCGTCGGCGGTCGCCGTGCGGTCAACCTTGAGGAGTTTGTAGTAGTCCTTAAATTCCATATCGATTCGTTTCCGGCTGTTTCGTCAACCACATCGGAAGCTCCCTGGGTGTTCGTTGTGCTGGGTAAGCGCATGGGCCTCACAGCATCGACATGGGCGAATCCCAAGAGCCACACTCGCCTTGACCACTCGCCCAAAAGCCAGGACAAACCAGGCAGACACACCTTCGACCGTCATTATCATCCTCTTCTGCCAGACTGGAGCATGCGACAAAATTTGATGCTGCTGTGCCTGCCCCTCTCAGATACGGGACTTTCAGGGTGTAGTTGCGGTGGCCTCTTTGGAGTTCAGGATCTCTTCAGCGGCGTTGCGGAAACGATTCACAATCGCCTTTAGTATCGGTACACCAGATATCTACAGACACGAAGTGCTTGTCATGGTCCCTCGGAGCACAGGCACCAATGAGCGGAGGCTGCTAGGATTGCGACCGTCTTCATCGCCTCTTCCAAAATGGTGGTTCCCTCCTGGCCGCACAACTGTGGGCATAGGAATGTGAGAGACGCATCAACCAACTAACGCCCAAGGATATGTGCCCACTCCTCTGCCTCCATTGGCCGTAAGAATGAACGGTTCGCATCAGTCATTTCCTCAGCGTCGCCTGACTCTCCTCCGCCTGTTCGCATGTCAGGCAGAAGGCTGCGGCAGGGACTGCCTCCAGCCTAGACTGGGGAATGCCGGTTCCGCATTGCTCGCATGATCCGTACCGCTCTGTCCCCAGCTTGAAGAGTGCCCGGTCGATCGCCTCGATCTCGGCCTTTGCTCGCCCATCCAGGCGATCAAGCAGCTGAACCATGGTCTCGTCCTGCCCTCGCTCCTCTACTTCGCTTTCGATATCACGTTGGAACCAGCGTAGTTCCTCTTCAGTCTGAGCAACCTGGCGAAACAAGTCTCGCCGTTGGCTTAACAGTTTCTTTCGAATACCCTCGACTAGTAGCATAGCAATATCCCTCCCTGACGACGCCCATGTCAGCTACAACTTATATCTGTTTCTCATTGTCTGTCGTCGAGCGTTGACTGCCGCCTCGTCATCCGTCGCTTTCTCAGCGAGAACATGCTTCCCACGCTCGATTATTTCATCAAGGACGATCTCATCTCATTCGCCTTCTCTAGGACGTCTTCCTCCGTCCACCTGGCATCTCCCTTCACGGCCCGACGAATCTATTCCCCGACTTCAGGGCAAGAAAAAGCGCTGCCACCACTCCGGCCGCGGCTCCCCCATCTTGACGAAGCTACGTTCAGGGAAGTGGCGTAGCCGTGGTGTCATTGGCCTGCATCGATATCTTTAGTTCTTCGATAGCCTTGGCAACATCTGTCTCCGTGGAACCAAATCGATCCCCCATCACCTTGATAGCTTGATTGATCGCTCTCTTCATCTTCGCGATTTGCTCTTCGGATGTCATGATTTAGCTCCGATCGTGTGAGGCTGACATGCCAATTTCTTCCGTCGATTGCTCGATGTCATTCACCCAGATCCACGACTTGATGAAGCAGCGGGTTACAACCCACACCACAGCCTGCCTGGTTGAGACGGGCTTTGGCGTTTTCCGCAGCATCCTTCGTGGCCCAGAGGGAGAAAGAAAACTCCCGACAGGGGGCGATTACGGCAAATGGTCCCTCCCCACTGAGCCATCGGGCATGACTTCCCCACCGCTGCGTTGCTTTCATACGCCAAGCTGACGTGGCCATCTTCTTGTCCACCTCCTGAATCGGCCATTGCCCGAAGGGTAATGGGACACAGTTCGTCAGATACGCCGCCTCGGTCTCTCGAAGTCCGTCACCCTCGCATTCAGAGATGCGACCATCTCACGCAGTGCCTTTGAGCCGGTCAAGAATTGCCAACAGGACTTTCTTGTTCTGTTGTAAGCCTTGCCGCATGGCCTGGTTGTCCGTGTGCCCAACCTCGGTACCTACGTCCGAGATGGCACTTGTAACTGCCTCCAACAATACCGCCTGTTCCTGAGGTGTCAGTGTCAGCTGCATAAGCTTCTCCTTCATAAACTCCACATCATCTGCTCGCAGAGACTGAAAAAGAGACCAGACCGCGTCTCCTCTCCCTCACCCGATCGGCAGGGAGGTCTCATTCGTGCCCACCCACTTAGCTCTCCCAGTTCGCCCGAAGCAGGTCCTCATTTTCCTCATACCGGCAGGTCAAGGTGCCCCGATACGCGTGATGCAACGCCTCGCCGATATGCCGCGCCAGATGGGGATCAGTCGTGGTGATGACCACCCCTCGGGGTGTTTCGGTTTGGTCCTCGATCGTGATAATCCGAGCCAACGGATGTTCGGCCTTCAGGCGAGCCTCCTCATTCCGGGCAAGCCCGAGTACCTGATCTCGATGCCTGACGACGATCTCACCGGTCAGCAGCAGCACCCCGCTCGGCGCATGGTCCCGGATCCGTTCGCAGGCCGGACACACCACGTCCTGACTGTCCGACGGCACAGGACCCCACATCCACCGCCCCTTGTGGTACACCGCCTGGCACTCACGACACACCGACGTCCCTTGGAGTTTGCCATTGGCTTTGTACGGGTCGTGCTTTCGGGGTCGAACCGATCGATCTTTCTTGTCTCGGGGAAGATGCGACGTCGCCATACCAGCTCCTTTGCTCTCTCGCATGAGAGATCTTTGGGTAATTCCGGCTGGAGCTCTCTCCTGACTCATCTCTCTCCAACCCCTCATCGTCCTCTACATGATGAATCTGCACGTGGCATGCCACTCTGCAACAGGCTCAACACTGTGGGAATGACGAGTAGCAAGAGAATAGTCCAACCTAGCTGCAGAGCACTCTCTATTGAGAGCGTGGCATTGGGGGGCAGAGAGAGGTAAAAGTCTTGTCCCCTAATGCCACAGTCTCGGGGAGGGGAAGGCTTCACGTGCGTCTGGGTCTGGCTGTCGGCTGTGAACAGTGACCGCCCACATCTCCTGACCCCGTGCAACTCTTCGCCTTCTTCCCGTCACAGTGATCCCGGATCGTGGCACTGCGGCGCAAATGAGCTGTTGCTTGCTCCCATTTCATGCCACGCTGAAACACTCTGAAGCGAGGGTTCACCCGATCAGTCGCGCAATACCAAAGGCCGCGGCCGCCGCCAACCCTCCGACGAGCACGGTTTGAAGCCCTCCCCGCAACGGCGGAGTGCCCGTGAACCCACTTTTCACATATCCAAAGATGAACAGGGCCACGGGGGTCACGGCAATCGACCCCCAGAGCGCCGTGAAGATATTGTCCAGAAAGATGTAGGGTAGGAGCGGGATGAGCCCCCCGACAATGTAGGACCCGGCAATAGTCAGCGCGCTCACACCAGCGCGCTTGGGATCCGGCACATCAAGCCCCAGTTCAAATCGCATCATAAAGTCCACCCATTGATCCGGGTTTGCCCGCAGCGTTGCGACCACAGGAGCAATGTGCTCACGGCTGAGTCCATAGCATCCCAAAATGCTGGTGACCTCGTCCTCTTCCCTGAGTGGATGTTGCTCAACCTCCCGTCGCTCCCGCCTTCGCTCCGAGTCATAATGGTCCGCATCGGTCCTGGCGGCGAGATATCCACCAAGCCCCATCGCGATTGAACCCGCGGCAATCTCGGCAAGACCAGCGGTCACGACGATCCCAGATGACGCAACGACACCGGAAAGGCCTGCCGCCAGTGCAAACGGGACCGTCAATCCGTCGGCCATGCCGATCACGATATCGCGAACGGTTGCCGTTGCGGTAAAATGCCTCTCGATATGCGGGGTCAGTGGCATGATATCGCCTCGTGCAGCGCGCGCGGATGGACACCTGTGATCCTCCAGAACGGGCCGGCGGTTTGGTAGAGAATAGATACCCCCCATGATCAGTTTGACCATGCCGTAGGTTCTATCGACCCGCCCCTTTTTATCCGGGCTTCCGGATCTCGATCACATCGCCTGCTTCGTTGAGTTCAATGGTAATCGACGTTCCCTCTTTCATCCCAGAGAGTTTGGTCTCTCCGTGCTGGACCGAAAATGTCCGTTCCCCTTCCGGCGTCGTGAGCGTGATCTCCTTCAAGTCCCTCGAAGCAGAGGTCAGCTTGCCGGTGATGAGGCGATGCACGCCCTCTTTCCCTTTCGCATGGTGGTCGACCGCAACATTATTGCTGCTAACCGAGAGCATCAGTGTATCGCCGACCGTGGCGTCATGCGGAGCCGTCTTGGTGGTCAAACTGTAGCGGCCCACGGATGTCTGCACAAAGACCAACCCGGACTTGATGTCCGTCACGACCCCCTCGAGCTTGATTCGAGAACCAGGGCCGGTATGAGGCATTGGGGCAATGGCAAGTTCTAATTCTAACTGGCGATGTACATCGATGACCTCACCCTTGTCGTTCAACTGCGCAGTGATCGGGCTTCCTTCGGCAAAGCTCCCGAACTTCGATCGATTCCGTTTCACGATGAAGTCCTGCTTGCCCTCCGGTGTCCAGAGAGTGATCGCTTCCTGATTTCCGGAGGTATAGGTCAGATTGCCTCTCACCCACCGGTGATGGGGCCTCGCCGCTCCTTTGGGGTAGGCATCGATGACCACATTATTTTCATTTACCCAGACAGTAATCCCATCGCCAACCTTCGCCGCGGTCAGCGCATCAGACTGGATACTCATAGTGCCCCAGGACGTGGTAACCATGATGAGACCGGACCGCATCTGGGAGATGACGCCGCTTATTTTTGTCGTCCAAACCTGGTCATCGGCAATCACCTGGATCGCTGTGACAGCGACGAGACAGGTCACGGCCAGAAAGTACCGCACAGCTGTTCTTAAGAATGTGGTCATAGGGGGCTCCTTCATTCGAATGATGAGCAGTCGCCCTGCGATCAGGGACTGGCACTGTCAAAGGCCAATCCTGAAGAGAGTCATACTGATCGGCAGCACCTCCCTGCGCTCTGACAGGTAGATACCAAAGGACGTTCGCGTGAGAACTGGTTTGAGTCTACCCTAGACCCAATTCGTGGTCTGGTCAGAATTGCTCAGCTCGCCAGAACCGCCCGTTTCCCTGTGCCTACGAACGATCCTTTCCCTCATCGCCCCGCATACGGCCACGCTCTGCCAGACCTCAGGCTAAGACTCAGCGCACACCGATTTCGAGCGGAGCCTCCCTTCTCAGCGGGAGTGCTGCTTGTCAATCTTCGCCCGCAGTGCCGATGCCAATCCAGGCTCGCAGGAGATCGTGCCGCGTCACGGAATAGGCAACCCTCCCATCCTTCTTCACGGGAAGATTGTGCAGGTGTCCGTTCTCCATCGTCCTGACGGCTTCTTCAATCGTGGTGTCAGCCGTGACGCTGATTCGCTCATGAACCATGATATCTTCCGCCGTCAGCTGAGAAAGATCCTTGCCGGCTTCCAACGCGCGAAGGACATCAAATTCACTGATGAATCCGATGAACTCGTGCCGATCATCGACCACCGGCGCGCCGGGAGTATGAGTGGACAATAACTCCAGCGCCACGAGCATCCCATTTTGACCGGCGTGCAAGAGGAGGGTATTGGTCCCTCTGATCTGCCCCACCGTTCGCAATCCTCCGGCCGGAACCCCTGGCAATTCCCACTTCGTCATCTTTCCTTGATTCAGCATCTGACGCTCCTTTCAATTTCACCCTGCATCATGGTGATCCATTAACCACTCGTTCCAAAAGCGAGGACCATGCCACCTCCACTCACCGAGAATTCAGGCAGTTGAGAGAACCTTGTATGTTTTGATCAGTTAGACTTGGGATGAAACACCCCATCAGAAAGAACGTGGATGGAGGAATATCGCCACAACGACGAATCACGGTTCCTTCCTCTGAATCATCCGAGCAGGATGCGAATATGGTGCTGGCCGTCCACAACGAGCGGGATATTCGTATGGGCAGGCAACGCAGTGCCATCCAGCTCCGTCAGCGTCACACCGCGACTCACATGGCCTGGATTGTCCACCGTAATGTCATAGATTGCGGCATGATACCGGAAACGAATGGAGTACCCCGGCCAGTGGCACGGAACACAAGGATCGAGGGAAAGCGTGGCACCACGCAAACGGAACCCGAGCATCCATTCCAGACCGGCCCGATAGAGCCAGCCCGCCGCGCCGCTGTACCAGGTCCATCCCCCGCGTCCAACGTGCGGTGGCTCGGCATACACGTCGCCGGCGATGACGTAGGGCTCGACTTTGTAGCGCTGGACGCTCGCTCGAGAGGAGATCCGATGAACAGGGTTCAACATGCGGAACAACTCACCAGCCTTGTCCCCCTCACCCAACGCCGCGAAGGCCAGCACGGTCCAGACTGCTGCGTGAGTGTATTGTCCCCCGTTTTCTCGTACGCCAGGGACATAGCCTTTGATATAGCCGGGATCCCTCGGCATCTGATCAAAGGGTGGCGTCAACAGACGGATCAGCCTGTCCCGCCGGTTCACAAGATGTCGGTCCACCGCGGCCATAGCACGTGCCCCACGATCCGGATCAGCAGCGCCGCTAATCACTCCCCAGGACTGAGCAATTGAATCGATGCGGCATTCCGAGTCTGCAGCGGAACCGAGTGGCGTCCCATCATCGAAGTACGCACGGCGGTACCATTCTCCGTCCCACCCATCCCGCTCGATCGCAGCCTTCAGCGCACTTACATGGAGCCGCCACGTTTCGGCACGAGCACGCTCACCGCGCTGAACCGCCACCTTGGCGAACTCCCAGAGCACCGTGTGCAGAAACCAGCCGAGCCAGACACTTTCCCCCCTGCCCTCCTGACCAACACGGTTCATCCCGTCATTCCAGTCTCCGGTACCCATGAGCGGAAGGCCATGACTTCCGACAGTGAGGCTCCGGTCCAACGCACGCGCACAATGTTCAAAGAGTGTGGCGCTCGTCTGCGACACACGTGGTTCAAAATAGGATTCATGTTGCCCCTCAGCCAAAGCTGGGCCTTCTAGAAAGGGCACCATTTCGTCCAGCACAGTCATATCGCCGGTCACTTCAAGAAATTGGATCACCGCATACGGCAACCAGAGCAGATCGTCGGAAATCCTGGTCCGCACACCTCGCCCGGACGGAGGATGCCACCAATGCTGGACGTCGCCCTCGATAAACTGCCGCGCGGCCGCCCGCAGCAAATGCTCGCGCGTGATATCGCGTGCCGCCACGCTCAGAGCCATGACATCTTGAAGTTGATCGCGAAACCCATAGGCTCCGCTCAATTGATAGAACGCCGCACGTGCCCAGACGCGACACACCAGCGTTTGATACAGCACCCACCGATTCAAGAAGATATCCATCGCACGCTCCGGCGTATGGACCTGTACGACACCCAAGAGGTCATCCCATCGGCAGGTAACCTCACGCAAGAGCGTGTCCACGTCCGCCGCACGGTAGCGGTTCAGCAGGAGACGCGCCTGGTCACTCCCCGCTGCCTGACCAAGAAACCACACGATTTCGGCGCGTTCGCCTGCTTTCAACTCAATCGACAGTTGAAGGGCCCCACAAGGGTCGAGACCCGCTCCGACCTTTCCGGATAATGCACCTCCAGTTTCCAACGCCAGGGGTTGCTCGAAAGTCCCATTACGGCCAAGAAACTCCCTGCGATCACCGGTCCACGATGTCTGGGTTCCGGCAAGATCAGTAAAGGCGATGCGTCCAGCGAACTCGCCGCCTAGCATACTGCGTGCAAAAAGCGCCCCGGTCCCCGGATCGATCTCCGTGACAATGTACGGTGCCGACTCACTGCGGGAGCTCCCAAGCACCCACTCCACATAGGCCGTGACTGTAAGACGCCGAGAGCGGCCGGACATATTTTGCAGCGTCAATCGAGAGATCTTGATCGGATCTTCAAGCGGCACAAATTGCAACAATTCGGCCAGAACACCGTGCGAACCATGGTGGAAACGGCTATAACCCTGTCCATGACAGGCGACATAGGGTGCCGGATCGTCACGAATCGGCAGTGCCGTTGGGCTCCAGACCTCTCCGGAGTCATCATCGTGAATATACAGCACCTCACCCGACGGATCAGATACCGGATCGTTCGACCAGGGCGTCAGTTGATTCTCGTGACTGTTCAATGACCAGGTAAACCCGGAGCCAGACTCCGATACCAGGAACCCGAACGACGGGTTCGCGATGACGTTGACCCAGGGTCGTGGCGTCCGCAGTCCTTCGCCGAGAATCGTGACATATTCGCGTCCATCGTCTGCGAAGCCGCCCAAGCCGTTGAAGAATTCAAGCTCTCGCTCAACCAACGGCACATCCAACCGTCGGCCCACGCGCGGTGGAGAAACATTTCTCGACACCGCACGGCTCCTGCGCTGTAAGCGAGTCACCTGCTCCACCAGCGTGCCGCGCCGGCCGAGCAGGACCACCCGGGCGACCTGCTGCAGCAGCAACCGATCCTGCTCTGAGAGCAGATCGGTCCGCAGAAGATAAATACTGCCTCGCGCCCCGCCGGCATCCGGGCAGAGGCGCAGCCGGCTGCCGCGCACAAGCCCTTCCAACGAGCCTTGCAACCCCTGCTCATACGACGAGGCCTTCTCATTCAGGATGATGACGTCGGTCGATAATTGTCTCATACGCCAGTATTCATGCGCTCGGAGCAATTGCCGGACGATGTCGACATCGTCCGCTTTGTCGATGCAGGCCAACACGATGGGCAGATCGCCTGAGATGCCATGCGCCCACAGTGCCGTACGGTCTACCGTACTCTGGCTCAGCGTTTCGGAAGACGGCCGCAGCGAGGCATCGGAATACAGCACGGCATTGGCCAGTTGCTGGAACAGTTGGGCCTCATCTGTCTCGATACCGAGGTGATGGAGTTGCACTCGCACTTGCGTCCAGGCCAGCGACAGGGCACGCTCAAAGACTCTCGGGTCGCTGTACTTGTCGGCCAATTCCAACACGTGATCGCGGGCTGGACCGACAAGGGTCGAAAACACCAGGCGTACAGTCCCGCCTGCAGGCACCCACACCGTACGGCGCAAGCTCATCACCGGATCGAGCACGGATCCGACGGTATTCGAGAGCGGCCGCCCACCGACCATCGAGACCGCCGTACGGACATGGTGTCCTCGTCCGAGAAATCGGGTGCGATCCGTTTCATATTGCAGAGAGCCCACGGTGTCTCCTTCGACCACTACCACCTGGGCCACCCACACCGTCGTTTCTTCATCCGACCGCCTGCGACGCGTGGCGAGTAACGCGCCGACCTCCGGCACGAATTCCGTTTGCACGAACAGATTTCCAAAAGCCGGATGGGCTACATCGGCGGCCTGTGGAGCCAGAGACAGCTCGGCATAGGAAGTCACTTGTAGCTCGCGCGCGCTGCTTCCCATATTGGTCACGGAGATGCGCCGCACTTCGGCATCATCCTCAGACGACACCACGACCTCAAGCGTAGTGTTCCAGTCGCCATCCCGCCGGACAATTTCGACCCGTTCCTCGGTAAAGGACACCTCATAGTCGTCGGCATCGATGCCAATGGGCTGATACCCGGCCGACCAGACAGACCCAGTTTGGATATCACGCAGGAAAATATACGACCCCCAGCAATCCCGCGTCGCATCCTCGCGCCAGCGTGTCACTGCAATATCCCGCCACCGGCTGTACCCCGAGCCTGCCGTGGTCAGCATGACCGCATACTGCCCATTGGACAGCAGATGCGTCCGCGGAGTTGCCTCATGCGGCGAGGTAAATCGCCGCACGACCGGCGGGATGAGGTCGCGGACTTGCGCCGCGGCAGCGACTTCTTCTGCGCGCGGGCGTGTCACCGGCACGTCGCGCGGAGTCCGTTCCTGGAGCAGGAGTTCGGTAGCCCGGACAATCGGCTCGGCATGAAACCGGTTCCGCATCACTCCATTGTTCAGGACATTCGCGAGCGAGACCAACATCATGCCTTGATGATGCGACATATAGGCCCGCACGACGGCCACGTCTTTTCCTTCTGGTACCCGCGTCCCCGTGTAATCCAGCGCTTCATAGAACCCGTAGGTTCCTCTCCCTCCAGCCTCGGCGAGGCGCCCAAATCCTTGCACCGCTTCCATGGGATTGATCATCGCCGCGAGGGCTGTGGCATAGGGCGCGACGACCACATCCTCACTGAGGCCTCGCTTGAGCCCCAGGCCCGGCACACCAAAACTGGAATACTGGTACGTCAGGTCGAGATCGCGCGCATTATAGGCCGACTCCGACACACCCCAGGGCACGCCTCGCTCTCTCCCATATTGAATCTGCCGATGGACGATCAGCTCATAGGTCCGGGACAGCAAGCTGCCTGCCGGGAAACGCATCACCAGCGCCGGCATGAGGTATTCAAAGATGGAACCCGACCAGGACACAAGTGCCGAACCGTCTCCCACAGGTGTCAGGGCGCGGCCCAGGTGAAACCAATGCGCGGACGGCACATCGCCCTTGGCAATGGCGATAAAACTCGCCAGCCTGGCTTCCGACGCCAGCAAGTCATAGCAACTGGGATCCAAGCTGTTCTCCGGCACACGATAGCCGATGGACAACAGTTTGCGTGTCGGATCGAAGAGAAATGTGAAGTCCATGGCGTGAACCATCTGCTCCGCGTTCTGTACGATGGCCGTGAGACGACGGGCCAAGGCCGTGATATCCGCAGCCGCTTGCCGGATGGCATCAGCCAGGAGGGTGATTCTTGCCAAGGCGGCCCAATCCTGTGAGGGACGACTGAGCAAGCGTTCCCGTAAGTGCTCGAGCGCACTGAGCGCATCCGCAAACCGCTCAGGGGCAGACGCCAACGTGGGAACGGGATGGAAGAACGGCTCGATCACCGCCCACTCCGGCGATGGTCCCGACGGATGGTCGAACATAGCCGCCTGGTCTTTCGCACTGAAGCGGACCCATGGAAGCAACAGTTCCGCGTCCCGGACATGGCTTTCCACGCAGGCCCGGACCGCGTCGGCCCAGGTGCGCAACTCCTCATCAGGCTCATCACCGCGCTCCTGTCCCAGCGCCTGAGCCATATCCGCGATCGTATGAGACAAGGCGGTGAGCCTGCCGAACCTGGCGGTCCAGCCGGCGGGATCGACCGGTCTCGACAAGAGCGCCATGGCCAGCACATCGACGGCTTGGTTCAGCTGCTTCCTGGTCACCGTGTGGGTCTGTCGCTGATCTGGAATCTCCTCCAGCGCATCGCGTAACAATTGGATGGCATCATCGATCCCGGCAAATAAATCGCCGTTGATGGAAGATCGTTGAATCAGCTCGCGGCATCCATTCCCCACGACCAACAAATGTCCCGCGAGATTTCCACTATCGACGGAGGACACATACTTCGGATCCAGCGGATGAAGGGTACGTGTGTCGTACCAATTGTAGAAATGCCCACGAAACAGCTCGAGACGGTTCATGGTCGCCAACGTGGCTTCCAGTCGTTCGGTGGCGTCGAGGGTTCCCAACCATCCTAGGTCACGGGCGACGAGGGTTGAGAGCAGATAGAGTCCGATGTTGGTCGGCGACGTGCGATGGGCGACGACGGGCTTCGGATCTTCTTGAAAGTTATCAGGCGGCAGCGCATGGTCCTCGGGCGACACGAACGTTTCGAAGAACCGCCAGGTCCGGCGTGCAATCAATCGAAGCGTCCGCGCATCGGCCGGAGACACCGGTCCAGCCCCGGTCAATCGAGGCGGCAAACTGACCCACCGTGCCACGGCAGGGGCCGATATCCAGAGCAGCAGGAACGGAGCCGCAGCAGCCCAGGACTCATAGCCCCCCAACATGGCCACCCCACCAGCTGCCGAGACGGCGAGCGCCACACTGCCCGCCATGCGCCGATACATCCCCGTCAGATTGCACGTATAAGCATCCTCGGCTTGAGCCGCAGTCACCCACTCCAACATCCGTTTATGCGTGAAGACGAGCCGACCGAGAGTACGAAGAATAGCATCCGTCATGAGCCATGCTTGATGCACGAGGAACGTGACGGTCAACACGATCTGCCTCGCGGCCAATTTGAGGTCGGTGCCTGCTCCACGAAAATGGGTACGCAAGGCAATCCCGGATCGGCGCGGATAGAGTCCGATCACGAAAGACAACAGCGAAGGAATCGCGATCGTGGTCAGAATAAACCCAGACCAGACCCAGGCAGATTGTTCCGGCAGCAGCCATCCGACGATCAATGTCAGAAACGCCGCGGGAGCCGACAGGGTACGGCGGAGGTTGTCGAGGATCTTCCAACGTCCGATAGCGGCAATCACCACCGCGCGATGCGGCTCAGACCCGGTATGCCCTCGCCCGAATAACCAGGGTAACAACTGCCAGTCGCCGCGCGCCCATCGATGCTGCCTGGCTGCCGCCGCCTCATAGTGGGCAGGAAACGCTTCGAACAGCTCGATGTCGGTCGCCAAAGCTGCACGCGCGAACAATCCTTCAAAAAGATCGTGACTGAGCATCGCATTGTCGGGCACCTTGCCCTCCATCGCCGCTTCGAACGCGTCGATCTCGTAAATGCCCTTGCCTGTGTAAGACCCTTCCCGAAATAAATCCTGGTACACATCAGACACGGCCGACGCGTAGGGATCGATCCCGCCGGGTCCGGAAAACGTCTGTTGAAAATGCGAGCCCTCGCCGCTGCCCGGGAGCGACGGGGTAATCCTAGGCTGCACAACCCCATACCCTTCTGCAACGCACCCGGCGAAACGGTCGAACCGTGGCCGGTTCAGAGGGTGAGCCATGGTGCCGATTAACCGGTGCGCGGCTCCCCGCGGCAACCTGGTATCCGCGTCCAGTGTGATGACAAACCGGACCGACGGAATCAACTCAGGAGGCTGCCCACCGACGGACATGAACGTCGTCTTCGTTGAGCCGCGCAGGAATTGATTCAACTCATGCAGTTTGCCACGTTTCCGTTCCCACCCCATCCAGACGCGCTCGGACTCGTTCCAGACTCGCCTGCGGTGAAACAGGACAAAGCGCGACCCGCCCCCGGCCGCGGCGCCGTACCGCTTGTTCAGATGTGCGATCCCCTCCACAGCCCTTGCCAGTAGTTCGTCGTCATCTGGAACGCTTTCGCTCTGGGCGTCTCTCCAGTCTGAGAGCAGAGCGAAGCGCAGGTCATCATCCGCATTCGCGAGATAGTGCACTTCCAATCGTTCGACTTGTTCGTCGATGCCCTGCTGGCTCATCAGCAATGTGGGGACTACCACCATCGTGCGCAATTCTTTGGGAATGCCGTTCCGCAATGCCATACGGGGCAATGACCGCGGGCCGAGAATGGCCATGACTGTACGATTGATGAGCGCCATGGCAAGGTCCGAGGCCGGCACGAGCGCAATGACACCGAGACACACCAAGCCTGCGCCGGTCATACCCGCTTCGGAGGCATGCCACAGCGGTAAGGCCAAGACCATGGCGGTCCCAACCGTCAGTGATCCCAGATAGCCCGGTGCGGACGCCTGGACATACCGACGCAGCAGCCGCTGCTTCCAGGACACCCGGTAGCCGAGTTCACGTTCAAATGCCCGGCGACCCTGAGAGATAAGGTAATAGCCGGGATCCGTGTGCCGATCCCGTTCCGTTTGCTCATTCGCATGTGGCTCTACTCCAGCCAACCTGGCACGGTCCATGACACGTGTGGTCACGTCGATTTCTGAGAAACCCGTGCCGCGCGACAGATCCTCGATCGCATGGCGGTACGTGTCTCGCGTGACAAAATCCATCTCAGCGTAGCGGGAATCGCATCGCAAAATCTTGTCGACCAAACTGACGCTCTCAAAAAATTCCTCCCAGTTGAATTCAGACGTCAACCGCATGCTCGTAATGATGTTGCGGACCGTAACGCTCATGGCGGCCTGTTGCTGATGCTCGGCATGCACCATGTCGTCGGCGGTCGCGCCCTGCGCTGCCAAACGTTCATCGAGCCATCTCAACACCGGACGCACCTTGGGGTCCAGGTCACGGAGTCGCTGAACCAGCTGCACAGCAAACGCAGTGGCTAATGGTTTGCTCTCAAAACGACGGAGCGCGTTGGCCGGAGACTGTGCGGCCAACGCTCCGCTCCCGAACAGGCTATCCGCCAGTTCATCGGCTTCCAACCGGGCCTCCCTGCTATGAAAGATCCGTTCGGCCAGCCTTCGAAGATTCTCCACCAGCACAACACGCAACGAGATTGCCACAGCCCACAATTCACCGATCGTCAGCGGTTGTACGCGTTGATACGCCGACACAAAGCGACGGAGCATGTCGGGATCAAACCGACTGTCGGTGTGGGCCACGAACGCCCATGCCACACCAAAGACCCGTGGATAATTCTCTAAGTGGCCCGAGGCAAGTTTCGGTAATTGTCGGTAGTACCCAGGAGGCAAATCATCGATGATCTCGCGCAGTTGCTCGTCGACAATATGAAAATTATCGATGAACCATTCGGCCGCTGGAGTTATGGTTTTCTCATCGAGAATAGTACGGGCGATGGCCTGATACGACGCCACCAAAACTCGTCCATTATCAAGGACTCGCGGCGTGAGCAATCGGCCTACGCGTGCGTCGGCGGTGACAACCTGTGCCGCCGCGAGACTAGCAGCGTGCTGTTCGAGCCGCTCGACACCGAAGAGCTCGGCGCGAATCGGTTCTTCCAGCTCCACACGCTTGGCAAGAGGTGAGAACATCGCACTCATAAACGTACCAACCAAGTCCGGAGTCGCCCGGCTGACTCAGAAGCTGAACCGCACCGACCATACTGAACATGAGATCATCGACTGTAACCAGGAGAGGCAAGCTGGGATTCAATCATGCAATTCCGGATGGCCGTCTGCATGCCCCCTCACCACCTCTGAGGGCAGACCTATGGATCCGTCGTTGTTTCAAACGCTTTCATCACGAGTGTGACCTCTTTCATCTTGGTCACCAACCCTGCATAGGAATGCTCGCGGATAATGCTGGCAAACTGCGCGTGGTAATTGCTCACGAGGCCCACGCCGTCGATGACCACATCGTACACATACCAATGGCCGTCCCTGTCGGCTAAGCGAAAATCTAGGAGGGTGTCCATTTTCCGGCCAGACAGCTTCGTCCTGACCTCAGCGCAATTCTCTTCATGCTGTTCAGATAGGTAGAGCACCTGCTCGTCGGCATAGTTGTCAATTCGACCGGCAACCGTGTCTCTGAGTAACTGGACAAAGAGGGCAACAAACTCCCGCCGCTCAAGGTCACCCAGTTCTATCCAGGACCAACCCAAGGCCCATTTGGCCATATCCTCGTAGTTGACGCGCTCCCTGATGACGTGTTCAATCTTCTGACGTCGTTCAACCGAGCGGCCCGGCTGGTTCAGCTCCTCACTGTTGAGAATATGAATCACCTCATCGATAGTCCCTCGTACTGCTTCGGTGGCAGTCTGCTCGGCTGAGGCCACGGTCACCCCTAGCAGCATCAGCAGCACGACCATGCCTGCCTTCACCGACCAGCTCATACCGGGATACGTTTCAAAACTGATTGCATTCGTAGCAGCGGTACCGTTGGATCTCTGGATCATAGGTTGGTTCCCTCAAGTGTCCACACCATGCGGACTCAGAATTTTGGTTTCATGTCTTTCAATGAATCACTACCCTTTTTCAATAGGTCCCCTCCCGGAGCGCCCCCACCTTGCGGGGACAGACTGCTCAGTTGCTCTTTGACCTGTTTGATCGTGCCCATATTCTTTTGAAGGTCGTCGACATTCTTCTGCATGTCCACCAACGCATTACCGAGCTGGCTCACCGACGTCGAAAGTCCAAATATCCCTTGGGCGGCAGCATAGTGCAGTGACAGCCCCCCCATCCCAAATCCGATAATAAACGCCGTGATGATCATGAGTGATGTCCGAGATCTGTTCTTCATCATTCCCCTCCTGTGTAGTTCCATGCTGATTACCTCTGCTCTGACTACTGTCGGATTCGTCGCGTCCGCATTTGCATTATTTCGGCCTCGTCATAATATGCTCCTTGATCCTGTCGTAGCTCCTTTGCGGAATAACTTGCTTCATCACAAGCTCATCCGCACATTGATAGGGTCGTTTGTCCACAATCCGCTTGGCATAGGTTCCTCCGATTCCAGCCAGAGTCTTTAGCTGGTCGAAGGTCCCTGAATTAATATCGACCATGATGCTATGCTCCATCTTTTAAATAGACCCCATGCACGCTCTCGAGGTCGAGAGTATGGCTATGCACCTCGCCGAAAACCTTCGTTAATACCAGCGTTCAAGACGATCCGACACCCTGATGGAACTGCTCATCGGTACGGAAGTAAGTTCGACCTACCTACCGACGGGTGCTCACTCCCGTTACGGCTTGACAGTTGCCGCCCGCTCCGTCCGTCCCATCAGAGTCAGAATAGCGAAAACCAGGAAGAGGAAGCCGAGAGCGCCACCAGGGAGATATCCCCAGCTGCCGCTGTACGGCCAGATCGGAAGGACGCCAACACACACCACACCCAATAGGACGATAAGAATAGTACTCATCTTGATTCTCCTTGTGTTCGCACGTTTGCCATAGACTCAATCATCCTGCACCACAGCACCTCACTGACACGCATTCTTGTTGCCAGACAGTCGTTCATGCTCCCTATGCATGGCCGTACGCCCGGCCTCGACCGCCTCGGTCAAGATCGTCCGCGTGTCGTTGATGAAGTCCCGCCCCTTGTCCAACGCCTGGTCCACACCCTCGCCGGCCTGATCGGCCAGCTCATGAACGCCCTCTTCGGCTCGTCGCGCATACCCGCGCAACTGCCGTTGCGACTCACGACCAGACTGCGGTGCCAGCAACAACGCCGCCGCCGCTCCCAGCAACCCTCCAGTCACGAATGCTAATCCCGCAACCCCGATTGAGCACCCTCTGTTATCCGCCATTGAGCAATCCTCCTTTTGCATTGGTCGTCACATTCTCCGTAAATCTGTGCCTTGACGGCGGCCTTCCTGGCTCTAAACCTAGCCGCCCTGCTGACGAAGTTGACCAGCAATATCCATCCCCGCCACATCGCATGGCCCGTAGCCTCCAGCAAACTGGTCCTATCCCGCTGACCCTTGTTTCTTAGATCGCATTTCACGGAACACCACGGACCGGTCGCCGATATTTAACCTAGCAGGTACCTACCCACGAGATCTGGTCACATTTGCTCAGGTTGCAGAATTCCAGAAGAATGAATCGAATCAATGGCCCCCTCTCTACCTATTTCAATTGGGGGAGCCTATTGGACATTGGGCGCAGGGGAGGATCGGACGAACACAATACGATGCCAGAAGCAACCCCGCCCCCAGCAACCAGCCGCCCACAAACACCCAACCTTCGCCAGACTCGGTCCTGACAAGATGCGTCGGGCCATACGAAAGTTGAAGTAAGCAGAGAGCCCGCTCGATTGGGTGAGCGATCGAGCGGGAATCAGTGGGGAAGAGTGATTCCGTGACGGTCCTGTCACCGGATTAAGCGGTTCCTTCTATAGAGTACATTTTTTTGGAAACCCCTCTTGTCCTGATGAAGACTCCTCTCGCTCAATCAGCCGGGACAATGGACCCACCACAACAGTGATACCTTAGGGCAATGCATACGTTAAGTTTGGCCAGACCGCATACCCAATCGCCTGACCATTTTTCCCGTCCTGCAACTCGAACACAATACTGGTCTGAAACGGAGTGGTTCCTGACATTCCGTTGAACCCCCCTGCACCGCCCGTGAACGTAAAATCGCCCATACACTCCTTTAAATTTCCAACACACTTCCAGTGGGCATATCCGACGTCCTTGCCTTCATGCGCGACGATCGTGCAGAGGCCTTCGATTGCCTGATAATCTTTGTTTCTGTTGAGATTCACACGGACCGGACACGTCAGTCTGGAGGAATGGACAATCAACTTGGCTCCGTCTTTATGCCGAGAGATCAGGACTCCTTTCACAATTCCATTGACGACCTGTTCCCCATTGCCAAGTTCCAAGAACTCGCCGGTTCCGATCCAACTCGAGCTGGAATCTCCGGCTTCAACGGTCTTCGCATAGGCGAAAGAACCATTGAGTGTGGCCATGAACCCACCTAGAACAATTACAAAAAGAAAATAAGAAATGATTCGCATGCGATCTCCTTTCAGTTAAGAGCAGCCTAGAAAGGTTGAAGTATGGAGTTCCTGTCGAAACGCCTTGTTTAGATTTTCTGATGTGATTCACGGGCGCGCTAGCGTCGCTAGACAGGTGTATTCACCCCTTTACTTCGTTGGACAGGCGCCTAAGCTCCGCTGACATAGCAGCACGACCGGTCTCGACCGCCTCGGTCATGACTGCCTGCTTGTCTTTGATGAACTCGCGTCCTTTGTCTATGGCTTCGTCGACAACCTCGCTGGCCTTGTCGGCCAGCTCATGAACGCCCTCTTCGGCTCGTCGCGCATACCCGCGCAACTGCTTCTGCGACTCACGACCAGACTGCGGTGCAAGCAACAACGCCGCCGCCGCTCCCAGCAACCCTCCGGTCACAAACGCCAATCCCACCGCTCCCAATGAACACCCTCGATTATCTGACATTGCGCAATCCTCCTTTTCCATTGACCATCCCTCCTTCTCGGTGAATCTGTGCCTTGACGACGGCCGTCGTCGCTTTAACCCCCGCCACCATGCTGGCCAGCCTGACCAGCAGTGACCGGCCCCTGCCGCGTACTGTATCCTGGACCCGTTGGATGGTGTCACCCACCGCACCTGCCGCATGCAGCAACACCGCCGCATGCTCGACCCCACCCCGCGCATGTTCGATGAGCGAGTTCATGTTCTCCATCGCCGACCGGATCTCCTTGAGCAGCAACGGCAACTCGGCGTTCATACGGGCTAATAGCTGTTCTGATTCCGCCACCGATTTCCTCAGTTGTATCAACAGTGGAATCAGCCAGCCGACCAGCACCACAAACGCCACTGCCCCCACACAGAGGGCGATCTCGCCAATCATACAACTCCTCCTGCCTCCGTCAGGCTCCCACTAGACGAGCAGACCTTCCACAAGCGGTCTTATCGAAGGACCCCAAAGACCCAGAGGACGACAATCAACGTAAACGGCACGCCCAGCAGCCAAAGAATGAACCCTTTCCCCATGGTACCCTCTCTTTCTTTGCCGATTCACAAGCTCAACCACGAGCACTCGCTTATGGGCCCAGCTTTTTCAGGAGGCTGGCCAGGTCTTCTGCATGCTCTTCCTCTTGCGCGAGGATCCCCTCCAAGAGGTTACAAGTCGTGGGATCATCAGTGCCGACATAGGTGACCATTTCTCGATAACTGTCGATCGCGATCCGTTCGGCAACCAGGTCTTCCGTGAGCATCTCCACCAAGGAATCTCCCTCGACATATTCTGAATGGCTCCGACTCAGCATCCCTTCAGGAGAGAGATTCGGTTCCCCTCCAAGTTGGACGATGCGTTCGGCCAATTGATCGGCATGGGTCTGTTCCTCAATGGCATGCTGGAGAAACTCGGCCTTCACGCCAAGAGAATTGATCCCGCTGGCCATGAAATAATGACGCTTGTAGCGCAGGACGCAGACGAGTTCCGTGGCAAGGGCTTCATTCAGCAGCCTGATCACCGTCCCCACTTTGGCCTTGTAGCCCGCTGTCATGGCACCGTCTTCAATCCCTTGCCGTGCTCGGGCCCGAAGCGTCTTCACATCGGTCAGACCGGTGGCTTCTTTGATGTTTCCTTCCTGTCGGAGAGCGTGGGACGCCGTTGATCCAGATTGCGCCGTTATCGTTGTCGTTGCTTTCACCGTTTCCTCCTCCCGGGGAGTGTCCCCGTTTCAATTAGGTCGATCACGAATTGCCCAAGGCGTTCCGGTTATCCTCGGACTGCCTCCTTCCAAACCCGCTCGCACAGCTGGAGCCGCTTGTCCACAGACTTCCAATCGATGTTCGCAAAGAAAGCCTCAATATAGGACGCCCTCTCTGAAGGCTTGTAGTCGAGGAGATAAGCGTGCTCCCACACATCCATCACGAGAACGGGAATGAAACCGGCGACATTCCCGTTTTCATGCAGGCTGATCCAGTGATTCGAGAGTCGGCCACTGTGTGGATTCACATAACAGATGGCCCAGCCCACTCCTCGCATCTTCCCCACGCTGGAAAAGTCCAATTTCCACAGGTCATAGGTGCCGAAACTGTCTTCTACAGCTTTCACAAAAGCAGAGCCTCGCTCGGGATTTCTGGCTCCGCCTGTGGTCAAATTCTCAAAGTAATATTCGTGCAAGACCATCCCGTTGTATTCAAATCCCAGCCGTCTGGTCAGCTCGGAATAAGCCGGCATTTCCTCTTGATCGATCCGTCCATCTTTGAGCATCTCGCCGATCTGGGCCGTGAGCTGGTTCGCGGCCTTCACATAGCCCTCGTACAGCTTGAGATGCACCTCGAGCGTTCGATCAGAAATCCCGACCAGCCCGTGCAAGTCGAACGACTTGACGTCGTAGGAGTCTCCGAGCTTCATGTGCCACCTCCAGTGTTCATTTGATTGCTCAGAAGGTCCTGTCATTGCTTTCTCTGCTTCCCCTCTAGCCACAATGAACCGGCTTCTCCCTGCTGGCATCAGAGCACGCGGAGGAATGCCAGCAAATCCTGCTTCTCATCCGCCGTCAACTGGGTCCCTAACACAAGATTGAAGAACTCCACGGTATCCTCTAAGGTCAGTAACCTCCCATCATGCAAGTACGGTGGCGAATCCTTGATGCCTCGCAAGGGAAACGTCTTGATGGGGCCATCGGCGCTCGCCATGCGGCCATTGATCATTCGTGGCTTATAAAAGCGTTCCACCTTCAGATTGTGCATGGAATTGTCCGTGTAATAGGGCGCTTGATGGCAACCGGCGCAGGTCGCTTTTCCAAAGAACAGCATTTCCCCTCGCTTCTCAGCCGCTGTGGCTTTGAAGGGACTCAATTTGCCGTCGATCCCCAGCTTGGGTGCCGGTGGAAAGTCCAGGAGTTCCTGAAACTCTGCCATGAAGTGCACCTGGCTCCCCCGATCGAGAACATTGGCCCCTTTTTTTGCCCCGATCACATGATCACCGTCGAAGTAGGCGCCGCGCTGCTCAAACTCCGTGAAATCCTCCACTGTCTTCAACACTCGCTGCGAGCCGAACAGCCGCTGGATGTTGACGCCGCGTAACGTTGGCGTATCAATGCGATGACGAAACTCCTGCGGGCGGACATCTCCGGCCAGGTGCGTACTGGCGTTCGTGTGGCCGTTCGCATGGCACTCGAAGCAGGTGACGCCACGGCTAGGACGGACGGTACGACGGTCTTCCGTCTGGTTGAACTGCTGTTGCGGGAACGTCGTGACGAGCAACCGTAAGCCCTCAAGCTGTTTCGGATTCAGAATCCCGTTGAAGAATTCATAAAAGTTGTCGATGGTCACCAATGTGCCCTGGGACACGTCACCGAGATCGGGGCGTGTCGTCAGGTAGATGGGCGGCGGGAACTCCGGCAACAAATGGGCCGGCAAGTCGAAGTCCAGATCGAAACGAGTGAGATCACGGCCCTCCTGCTTCTGAATCTCTTCGATGTGGAACTGGGGGAACACCATCCCTCCTTCAGGATGGTTGGGATGCGGAAGCGGAAAGAATCCACCAGGAAAAACATCCTTCTCCCGGATCTCTTCCGGGCTCATGGCCTGAAGGTTTTCCCAGGTCATTCCCTTCGGAAGGGCAACTCGTACTCCCTCCTGGATGGGTTTACCGCGGGACATGGTGACATCTTTGGCCGGGCGGTTTGCGAGGTCGTACCGCTCCTTGAGCAAATCCGTCTGCCGCTTCATGACTTCTGGCTTTGCGGCTTTCATGCGCGCGATGACTGTGGCAATGTCCTCCTTGAGATCAACGGGAGCATAGCTCGTCCCCTTCCGTTGTACCTCTTGCACGTTCGGGGTCTTCTCTGAGCCCTTGCCCGAAACGATCACAGGTGCCACGGTGAGCGTGGCGCCGACGAGCAGAGCGGCATAGAGTGCAATCACATACGGTATGTTCACGATCCCCTCCTCGGCCATTGACAGCCTCATGCGTGCAGTCGGATGGTAATTGCTCAGACGCTCAGAAATAGTTTTCCCAAAAATCCCAACCGTCTGGTCGGTTCGGAACATAGAAGGCGTCTCAGTTGACTATGACGAGAACCATTGCAGGAGTCTGTTCAGAATTGCTCAGTACGCAAAACCCGAAGCGCGTATCCTTACCTTTAAGCGAGTTGTCTATCTATCCAAGGAGGTTCCAAATGGTATCCATTCCAAAAATCGTCGGTGTCCTGTCGTGCAGTTTCTTCCTGTGTCTAGGTGTGTCGACCGTCGCGTTCTCCGCAGACCAGTTCAACACAGGCCATTCGGGCGGAAAGATATGGACCGTGGATGATAAAGACAGGTTTGTAGCCGGCAAGGAGGTCAAGGGCGAAATCGTAAAGATCGATGGTGAGAACTATGTCGTGAGAGAATCATCTGGAGCTGAAGTGCGCATGCATGTGAATGCCAGTACTGAAAGGAACTCCAAAATGACTCCTAAAGTGGGGGAACATGTTCTTGCAAAAGTAGATGCAAAGGGTCACGCTCTGTCCTTTCTTACGGACGCACCCATCTCCCACTGACGCTGTTCTGTAACCAGACAGGGCAATTATCGCTTTGGCCATGTCCGTTCCAAGCTTCTCGTCTTGGCTCAGTATGACGAGGAGCATGGCAGACATCTGGCCAGAATTACTCAGCACACAAAATTGGATACGCGTGATACATGTGTCCAGGGAGGCTCCAATGTTATCCATTCCAAAACTCGTCGGCATCCTGTCGTGCGGATTGTTGCTGTGTCTCGGGCTATCGAATGCGGCGCAGGCCGAACATTCACCTTCGGCTTCAGACGTGATGAAGACTGACTCCCAATCTGATCGGCAAGGCTTCCAATCCGATGATGACAAGCAAAAGAACGTGGACGATCAGAAGGGAAGTACCCGCGTAGAAGACGCCAAGACGATCACAGGCGAACTGGTCCGCGTCAAAGACGGGAACTATTTCGTCAAGGTGAAGGGCGGCAAAGAAGTACGTTTGCATACCGATAAAACAACCAAGATGGTTGGAGAAATCCAGAAGAGTGATCGCATCGAGGCAACGGTAAACGCACAGAATCACGCGCTATCGATTCGCTCGCTACCAAAAACTGATGCGGAGCATGGAAAAAAAGAGGGTCGCGGTTCGCTCGGCTCAACAAACTGACGCCGGTCACGGGAGTGAAACCGGCTGTGCGGCTGACTCCTCACTTGACTCACGTCACAGTGGCCTAATGGAGCAGTAGCCCTTGCCCAGGTGAACGCCGACAGGTCGCTACGTCATACGCGTACCGACCTGTCGGCTCGCTAAGCAATGCTGGCCTCGTTATTCATCGATCAAACCGGAAGATCTCAGCATCGGGATTCGGTCGACCCAGATGAAGGTCGGTGATGATCTTCGCCGCAATGACACTAAACGTAATGCCCTTGCCGCCGTAGCCGAGCGCGAAATAGGCATGAAGAAATTCCGGGGTCTGGCCGATGTACGCCAAGCCGTCCTTAGTCTCGCCGAACGTGCCTGCCCATGTGTATGAGACCTCCAGATCGATTCGTGAAACATGTCGGAAAAGCGACGCTGTAGTGTTCGGGTCTTCCTGGCAATCAGCTGATCACTCTTGTGAGCCGTGGCATAGGGCACATCTCCGCCGCCTACGATTGCTCTGTTGTCTGATGTGGTCCGAAGATACAAATAGGGCCGCGCCGATTCCCATATCAGTGAGCGGTCTGGCCACCCCTCAAAACTGTCACACGGCTCACTAATGAATGCGAACGTGCTCTTGAGGACGCCGACATTCTGTTTGAGGTATTGCTGGGATTCGTAGCCCGTCGCAAACACGACTCGTTGCCGTTGATTCGAGAGCCGGACCCCAGGTCCAGAACGACACCGTCACCGGACGGCTCCACCTTGGATACCTCGGAGCGGTCGTAGAGACGTAGCCCCCGTTTCTTCGCTGCATCAAGCAGCAATGGTTTTCCCACATCATTCTAGGCATGGATTGATTGGGCCGGCCTTGAGGGCTGGCCCAATCTCTCTGCTTAAACCTCTCGGCCTACTCCTTCACCGTGAGATCATTCTTCACAGACTTTACGCCGGCAATCTGCCGGGCAGTCCAAGACGCATTACCGCTGGTCATGAGGTCCCGAACTTCTCCGGTCAGCGAGACGACTCCTGCGTTGGTCTGAACGGCAATATTAGCTTTCTTCAGATCTGCATCTCTCGCAATCTGTTCCTTCACATGTGTCGTAATAGCATCATCTTTCTCCTCCACCGCTTCGCGTGCCGCTGGAGCGACGACCTCAAGGTCGTTCTTCACACTTTTGACCCCATCAAGCATTTTGGCGATGTCCGCCGATGCCTGCTTGGCTGCATCAGAGTCCACCTTGCCGCGAAGCAATACCACACCCTGCGAGGTCTCGACATCGATCTGTCTTCCTTTGACACGACTATCAGCAGCCAGAGCGATTTTGGTTTTCGCCGTCAGCCATGTGTCGTTGATCGGGGTCTTTTCATTGGCCTTGTCAAGCGCATACACCGATCCAGCGATTAATAGCCCACCGAAAACCAGAGCCGTGCACAGTGTCTCTATCGAGCGTGTGTTCATCATGTTCTCCTTGAGCGCAATCTAACGTGGTTCGTCAGTCTTTCGTGAATAGCATCCATTCAGCGTGGCTATCGGCCCTTCCCCACGAGTTTCGGTGCAGGCTTCTCATGCCACTCATCCGCCCATTTCATGAGGGCATCCTTTTTATCGCCATACCGTTCCTGGGCTTTGCCGACAAATTTTTCGTAATTGCCTTCGATTTGCTTCAAGTCGTCATCGGTGAACTTGCCATATTTCTCTTTGAGTTCCCCTTTAAACTGCATCCACTTTCCCTTGAGTTGCTCTGCATTCATACCGTCTCCCTCCTGTGTTTATGCATCTCTATCTCCATGTCCGTATCAATCTGCCCTGGTACATCGACACCTCCCTCCGTACAAGCCATTATGACGAGAAGACCGGCGGCGGTCTGATCACAATTGATCATGGAGCAAGAGATGAATGATGAGGTCGCATAAGACACTCCCCTCGCGTCGGTGTTGTCGTCTGGCCCGCCTGGATACCCTTCTGAATTGAGCAGTCAACCGCTCGCAGACTCAGGCTGTATGGCTTATGTCATTCTTCAGTAGGGCTCTATCAGCTCGAGAATGCCCCGTGGAACACAAGAGGCACGTACGAAACCGGTTCGGTTCAGAGAACACGATCCGCACAGCCGCAAGCTTGTGAGACGCGGCGATCGAGTCTGAGGAGTCAGAGTCAAGCTGAGCGCGACTCACAATCTGCTCCCAATTGATCAGTCTATTGAATTGCAAGCACGAACCAGTTGTGTCACTCGCTGCCCGACAGATTACTGCTGATAGAGCTCGCGTCCTTCTTCTTCCGAGAGCACGCCTTTCTGGATGAGCAGCTGAATGAGCTTATCGGCAAGGGTCTTGGCTGGAGGCAATGGCGACACCCGTTCCTTCGCTTTCGATGAAACGGGCGGCCGTTTCATTCCATACACACGAAACACCGGGGTGAACACAATGAGATAGTCCTTGTTACGAATCCGCACGCTCGCAGGACTACTTTCGGTATAGGGCGGTAAATCTGGATCGGATCCACGAGGAATCCGAAAGTACGGTTTGCCGTCGTCTGTTTCGCCATCCTGTCCCAGAATCTCCATGCGTGTCAGGTTTGATTCGCTCGTGCCTGTCATCCATTCGTTGCCGCCGATATTGGTAATTTTGTCAAGAACGATGATGAGCGACTCTCCCACCAACGACTCGGACGATACGTTCTTCACGCTCACATCGTACACATACTCGCTGTTGAAGTTGTCGCGAACCTGAAGGGTGACGACGGCGCGAGCTGCTTTGTCGGTCAGGTCAGAAAGTTGATCCAAGCCTCCGGCCAGAACAGGTGGATGAAAGGCCGCACTCGCCGCCAGGCACAGAAGCGCACCCCGTATTCCGAGCCGCTGACGGGAAATAAGACGACAGAACAGAGGCATGGCACACTCCGGTTTCGAGTTATCCAAGATGGCTGTCTATAACACGCAATCGATGATAGAGCCAGATGGCATGGCTGATGATTGCTGAGGGAACGCGATGACATTGGTCGTTGGGTGTTGTGGTTGTCATACTGCCCAGTCTGCCAAACGGGAGTTCAAGTGACAACGCCATCAGGCTAGGCCAGGCACGTATGACACACCATCACCACCTCAGTGCGTGAACAACGCAAGGCTTCGGTATACTCGCAAACAGCCACTAGGCAGTTGGCTTACGACCCGTAAGAAAGCCGACCAGCGCAAGAATCACGAAGATGACAAACAGGACATAGGCGATGTTGGTCGCAGTCCCGGCCACCCCGGAGAGTCCTAAGACTCCTGCAATAATGGCAACGACAAGAAATGTGACAGCCCAGCTAAGCATGGCGTTTCCTCCTGGTTAAAGTGAGGTGCGTGATCTGCCTGGATTCCCATCAGTGAAGATCCTTCAGCCGTCACGACGGATGATCGCCCTCGTGAATAGACTCCGTCTTTCTTTCCCATTTTTATTCGACCCGCGACGACTTGAGGCCATGGGCAAGCTGGAATTTCTCCAGGTCCCAGACTCGTCAATTCCATAGTTCGGCGATTCAGGTGATCGATGCATACTCTTCCGAGTGAACCTTGATGCACGCAACGTCGCCCTTCCTGACTCTCTTACGCGGGACCACCCGTGTTCGCACCGAACGGCGGAAACGATTCGCACGAATGACGGCATCCTCGATACATCCACAATTGATACAGCGTGCCGCGGAGTACAGAGAGTGTGTTGCGATGTTCAGTTCATCAAAGGTTTCGCATACCATTAGTCCCCGACAGCGTTGACAGCGCATACATCCTCCTTCTACCTGTATGGTCGCACTGCCGTCACACTTACTGGAGTATCACGGCTCTCGCCTTAGGAAAACCGCAGGCTCGTGGCTCCTCGTTTCTCTGATGATGCCCGGTTCTCGGCGAATCCGATTCAGGCGACCTGTTGATGTCTCATCGGCACACGCGACGCATGGATGGAAAACACGACGTGCGGGCCCAAGGACTGGGCGCAGATCGGACACAGATGCGGCCCTAGAGTCCCTGAGGCCACACGTACATCCAGATAGGTCGACCCACATTCAGAGCAGGGGACCGGCTCCATCTGGATGAAGTGTTGATACGAACGGGCAACTCGACAAGTCATGATGCCACCTCCTCGACTAAGACAGCAGCGACTATTAATGAACAGTATGCCAAGACGCCCGATGCCTGTCTGGTCACAATTGCTCAGCAGGGAAGAAATTCCTGTGGCGGGAAGGACGAGCTTGACCCACATGGAAGCCGGGCCCATCCTTCGTGACGGGGATGCTGTGAATGGTATCCAGCGAGCCCTTGCACCCTCGGTTACCAAAAGATTCGGCAGTTCCCCAAGAGGATACGGATAGTTTGCCAGACCAGAGATCACTTTGGCATCGGGAGTGAGGCTCGAATCGACAGTGTGGCCTGTTCTCCGCCGCCCGGCATACCATGCCATGACTCAAATCCAACGATGAGTCTCCCCCATGGCAAAAGCGCGCTCATCTCAACCCTCATCGCTCTCGTCGCTCTTCTTTCACCTGCCCCCCACCCTGAGACTTCTGTTCAACCGACTTGTCCATCTTGCGCGCGTCTCGCTCCGTCATGCACTGGCTACTCTCGCAACCTTTCGATCGTGCCTGCTGCCTCTCCACACAAGACTTCTTATCCTCTTCACTGATGGCGCCCTCAAGACACTGCGCTAGAAGGTGCTTCGCCTCATTCAGACAGTCTTCACAGAGATGCTGAGCAGACAGAGGAACACTCACGAGGGACAGAAACATGAACAGCGTAATAATAATTCGTATGTTCATTTCAGCTCCTCATAATAGGCACGCAGGAATATTCGTCACATGAACCAAGCCTTTCCGCGCACCTGGCATTCGCAGAACTCTTTCGTAACGTACCTCTATGCTGTTATGACCCTCATCACTTGCGGCTGACAGAGCCAGCCAGTTCATCTTCCGCTTTCAACCAGTCTTCCAAATCCTGGCCGTCCTGCCGGCCCCGTTGCTCATACAGTTCATAGGCACGTTGCGCAATGTGGTGGTGATCAACCCCAGCTCGTTTAAACGCTTGCATCATCTGACCGGTCTTCGCACCGGCCGAACTGGCGTAGGATGTCACCTCCGTTGGTTGCGCGGTGGTTCGACTGAGAGTCATCTCCTTCATCATGCACCTCCTTAGTAAAACCCTGTGCGCTATGGTCCGCCGACACCACCCGTGGGTCATGTTCGCCGAACGGCGGGCAGGGTGTTGTATGATTGAAACCCTAGGACTCCTCTTTCACTGTGAGGTCATTCGTCCCCATACTTCACGCGATCTTTCCCCCAATCGCGCCCCTACATCCTGGTCTTGATATCATCCGGCGGTGACTTCTGATGCCACTGGTCCGCCCACTTCATCAGCTCATCTTTCTTATCCCCATACCGCTCCTGAGCTTTGCCGACGAACTTCTCGTAATTCCCTTCGATCTGCTGCAAGTCGTCATCGGTAAACTTGCCCCACTTCTCTTTCAGTTCGCCCTTGAACTGTTTCCATTTCCCCTTGAGTTGATCGGCGTTCATGATGCCTCCCTCCTGCGTGACAGCGTGGACCCTCGGGACCAATGCCCTCTGTTTGCCTGGGGGAAAATTCTGGCATGAACCCAGGAGGAGATCTGGTCAAAATTGCTCAATGTGTTCGACCACAGTTCCCGTGAGCTTCCCAATGAGGATAAACCCAACTAGAATGGAGCATGAAGTTCCGCTGGCTCGTGAGAATGGCAAAGACAACCGGCATGAAATGGTGGGACGACAATGTGTTGCGGTTGAGCGCGGCCTTATCCTTCTACACCCTGTTTTCCCTTGCCCCACTGTTGACCATTGCCGTGACCGTTGCCGGGTTGGTGGTGGATGAGAACGTCGTGCAGAACGAAGTGCTCGGTCAGCTCAAAGACTTGGTTGGAGCACCCGGGGCCGACGCCATTGCCGACATGCTGGCGAGCGCCAGCCAGCCAGTGCAGGGCACCATCCCTACGGCCGTCAGCCTGATCACCTTGGTCGTCGTTTCGATGGGAATGTTTAGTGAACTTCAGGAGGCCTTCAATCTCATATGGCGAATGACGCCGAAGAAGAATGCCGCACTGTGGGGCGCAATCAAGAGTCGAATCTTGCCGTTCATGCTCGTGCTCGGCACCGGCTTGCTTCTTCTGATGTCACTCATCCTGAGTACCTTTCTGACGGCCTTGAGTAAATTTATTCTTCAGACCGTACCCGGGCCTCAGATGATCCTGATATTCGTGGACGTGGCTGTCTCGTTGCCGGTAATCACATTGCTCTTCGCCCTGATGTTCAAGGTACTCCCGGACGGGTATATCGCCTGGATGGATGTCTGGCTCGGGGCTGTGGCAAGCGGCACGCTCTTTCTGATCGGGAAGTGGGTCATCGGCCTCTATCTCGGCTCAACGGCGATGGCCTCAATGTACGGGGCCGCTTCCTCACTCATGATCATTTTGGCCTGGGTGTACTATTCCGCCTTGATTTTCTTTTGGGGCGCCGAATTGACCTGTGTGTATGCTCATGAGTACGGCTCACGAATCACTCCTCTCAGAATCATCCCCTCCCACACATGAGCATGATGACGGAGGGATGGCCGTCGTCTGATCTTCCTTTCCTTCAGATGCCCGTTTCGGTCTTGGGGAGAGGCCTGTTCGTTTGATATTCCTCCTCATAGATGTGAATCGCCGTGAGCAGGATCGCCAATAAGATGGGGCCAAGAAACACACCAATAAACCCATAGGCCGCAAGTCCTCCGACGATACTGAAAAAGAGAAAGAGCGGCGCGAGCTGCATCTCGTGTCCGATGAATAAGGGTGCGAACACATTATCGACAAGTGCGACCACGAGACCACCCCACACGAGCATCGCAATTCCCTTCCAGATCGGTCCGGACACAAAGAGATACCCCGCGACCGGCACCCAGACCAAGGCGGTCCCGCCGAATGGCAAGAGAGAAAACAGTGCGGTGATCGCCGCCAGCACCAATGCAAATGGGACACCGAGGACGAAATAGGCGCCTCCTGCTAAGACGGCCTGCATGAACGAGGTCGCAAGCACCCCCTTGACAACGGCCGCCATGGCGCTGTTGAGCCGATTGAATACTTTCTCTTTATGTCGCTCTTCGAGGGGCAGGAGATAATACAGCCGCCAAAATAATCCTCTACCGTCCTTATAAAAGAAAAACAGAGTGAAGAGCATAATGGACAAGTCGATCGTCAGTGAGAAGGCATCACGCGCAAGGCCAGAGATCTGTATCAACAAAAACGTGCCCACTGTTTTCGTCCCCTCCGCGATCGAGCCTTCGTACCCACTTCCCGCCAGGACGAAAGTCCGTAACTGTTCCTGGATCAACCGCCCAACCAGCGGAATCTTGCCGAGGTACTCAGGGAGCTGTTTCATCCCACCGGCCTGGACCCATTCCGCCACTCTTCGGAAGGCCATCGTCGTTTCCTGAACAAGCAGAAAAGTCAGAGACACGATCGGGAAGACGACGAGGAACATGGTCGCACATGTCAGCAGACCTGCCGCCAGTGTGTCTCGTCCCCGAAGAAGATGGACCAATTTCACGTACAGGCCATTGCTCATGCGGGCGATGATGACGGCCCACAGGACAGGGACAAGAAAGGGGGAAAAGATCACGGCAATCTGGTAGAACAGCACAAGGAGAACGAGAAAGAACGCCGACACAAACAATTGATGCTGCATCATGAAAGTTTCCCACTCAAGGACAGTTTCTGAAACGGGAGGCCCAGGATGTGTCCCGATCCAGCTTGCGGTCGGCAAACTGGGACAGATCGCCAGACCCATCAGGATTGTATATGATTCCAGGAATCAGCCGCGCTCGGCGGACTGTAACGCCACCTTGATTTTGGTGAGCGCCACTAACTGTTCGCTCGTGTTTACCCCCCCCTGGGATTCAGCGAGATCCCTGCCACAGAACTCCAGCAGAGGAACCAACATGCGGCACTCATCCCGAAGACGTTGGTCGAAGGTGAAACGACGCAAGGTAGGGTTCACCATCCTGGGTGCGATGCGTTCATATAATGGATCGGAGGTATCGAGGCGGTTGAGTTCCGTCACCTCCTGTTCCAGCGACGCCGCGAGCGCCTCGATCAATGCCAGTAACGCGTCCAACCGGCCGCGGCCGTCGGTCCATTCCGTGGCGATCTGCGTGTCCAGAGGCGCCCCCGCGAGCCTCCTCCGATCGACCGAGCGACTTGCGGCAATGAGTCCGCTCGCCCTCCATGCAGAGGAGAGCCTGGCCGCATAATACAACACCACCATGGTTCCGGCTCCCGCCCCAAACCAGATCATCGCCGCAGTGATCCCTACGTTCTGCACACCGCCTCTTCCACGCCCCTGAAGGTAATCAAGACAGGCCGAGCGAAGGCCAATCACGAGTTCGATCCATCCTACTGATACCCACGCAGTGACGGATAGGCCATCGCGGAATCTCAAGGCTCCGAGATCGCCGAATGATCTCGGATACCCATCTTCAACCGAACGTGATCACGGCTGTTCATGGCGTATGCTCCGCGCTCCGGGGACGGCTAGGAAGGGGTTCCGATCACGTTCATCCCGCCCACAACTCTGCTCAGCAATCATACGCTGACCGATACTGGCGTCCTTCGGTATTCTGGCCATACAGGCCTTCAACGTATCTTCAACGGCCCCGGCTGCGATTCTCGGCTCGATGATGGTATCGGCTCCAGGCGCACGCGTTACCGGGAGCGGATCAGACACCTGGGCCGAGACCACGTGCCACGAGGGGGCGAACAGGAGGAGCGCCGCACAGAACATCCACTTGCTCAGTGTCATGATGCATTCCTTCATCAAAATGGCCATTGCCATGGTATTGCCTTCCAGTCCACTGACGATGCCGCATATCGATTAAGCCTGACCACAGTATCTTCCGAAACCTATTCGCGATCTGCTCAAAATAGTACAGCTTGCAAACATTGCAGTGGACGTGACATATGCGATGGTCTGCCTCCTGAATTCTCCGAATCTGATCAATTGGGCTCAGCTTCCATCTAGTCAAAGGTCCAGTATAGCTTTCTGGTCTCATGAGGCATCCGATAGACAATTGCCAAATGATCAATA
>Ga0268299_1001321_pt1 | contig 46405 bp, 39 predicted proteins | sample NOBtaG_FD_193484 | JGI IMG/M metagenome (GOLD analysis project Ga0268299, IMG submission 193484) | Activated sludge microbial communities from bioreactor in Nijmegen, Gelderland, Netherland - NOB reactor | ecosystem: Engineered > Bioreactor > Aerobic > Activated sludge | place: Netherlands... | reverse complement strand
GCCCTTCGGGATTGGCATCAAAGCGATAAATCCTCGCCCCGAAGGGGCGACACACCCTCGCCGAACCCGGCGGCGAATAGGTGTAACTCAGACGGTCGGGAATTCCATTTCAGGGTGAACCAGGACAGAAGTTCGGCGCTGTGCATCAGACGATCACGCAAGGAAAAGACGCGGTTGTTTAATGAAAATGTGGCGTCAAGCGCGTTTGCGGGCGTAATTCAGTGGTAGAATGCCAGCTTCCCAATTCCGCCCGCCGCAACTTAAGCAAGCCAAAATCCGCGTTGGCGCTATCAGGAACGCGATTTTTCGGGTCGAGTCAGGTCCGCCAGATCGCCTAAGTTGTGCGGTCTCGATCTCTTAAGTTGTGATACTGAAATTCCAAACACCTTCTGAAATCTTACTGCATCATTCACCCGCTCACGAATCGATACCCCACGCCGACTTCGGTTTGCAGATGCTTGGGTTGGGTGGGTTTGCTCTCCAGCTTCAGTCTGAGCTGCCGAACAAACATACGAAGATAGGTCGAGTCTTCGGCGTGGCCGGGGCCCCAAACTTCACGGAGCAGCTGCCGCTGCGTCATGACCATGCCCGCGTGACGTGCGAGCGTGGTCAGCAGCTTGTACTCGAGCGGCGTCAAATGCACTTCCTGGCCACCCTTCGTGACCACCCGCCGATGCAGGTCGATCGTGATGTCACCGGCGACAATCGTCGGGTCGGCTGCGGGTTTGGCCTGACTGGCAGCGTGACGCAGTGCAACGCGAATGCGCGCGATGAGTTCGCCGACGTTGAACGGCTTCTGAACGTAGTCGTCGGCCCCTGCATCGAGCGCGATAATTTTGTCTTTTTCTTGACCGCGCGCCGACAAAATGATGATTGGCACCGACGACCACTCGCGGACTCGCCGGACGACCTCGATCCCATCGATGTCCGGCAGGCCGAGGTCTAGGATGATGACGTCCGGTCCGTTTTGAGAGGCTTCGAGGAGGCCGCGCTGGCCCGTCTCCGCTTCAATCAGGCGCCACCCCGCCGCTTCCACGGCCGGCCTGAGAAATCGCCGAATGGGCAACTCATCTTCCACAACCAGGACGCAGGCCGGGGTGCTGGTCACTTTGCTGCCTCCGGCAAACTCGCAGATGAGGCCTGATCTGATGAGGCCAATTGACCAGCTGCGATGAGTCCTGATGGCGCACCTGCGGGCACGGGAAGGGTGAACCAGAAGCGAGCGCCACCCTCTCGACGGTTCGCTGCACCAATCTGGCCGTCGTGCAACCGTACCACCGTTTCGCAGATTGCCAGACCCAACCCCGTACCTGAGCGATCACCCGCGGGGCGAAGGCGCACGAATCGGCGGAAAACTTCTTTCTCGGTGCCCGGTCGCAGCCCAGGTCCTTCATCGATAATCTCGACGAGGACACCATTCGCAACGCAATTTGCGCGGACGGTGACGGTTGACTGCGGCGGCGTGTAGCGGGCTGCATTCTCAAGGAGATTCCCGAGCACTTCCTCGATCAGCGGGCCATCCACGTGGAGGAGCGGCAATTCTGCCGGAATGTCTGTAATCACGCGGCGAGGTTGCAAGACCGAATTGAGCCGAGTCAATGCCGCGCCCACCAATTCGTCCAACGGGTACCAGTCTTTTTGCAGCCGAAAGCCGGCCGCCTCCAGCCGCGTCATGTCGAGCAGTTTACTGACGAGCTGATTGAGCCGGTCGGCCTCCTCCGCGATGGACTGCGCCAACTCGCTTCGCGCTTGTGCTGTCAGTTGTGCCGGTTCATCAACGAGCGTGCTGGCCGCCCCGGCGATGGCGGCGAGCGGTGTGCGTAGATCATGCGAAACACAGCTCAAGAGCGAACTGCGGACATGCTCCGTTTCTGCTTCGCGACGAGATGCCTCCGCGTTTGCGGCAAAAGTCGCCCGCTCCATCGCAATGGCAAGCTGAGTCGCGAACGTTTCCAGCATGTGTCTCTGATCCGGCTCTAACGGGGAATCCGGTCGCCGCGGGCAAAGTGCGAGAACGCCGAGGGCCTTTCCGGATGCGACCAGAGGCAGGTAGATCGCTTGCGAAGCGGGCAGCGTCTCCGTGCTCCATCCCGCCCACTGTCCGTGCTCAAACACCCAATGCGCTGCGGTTCGCTCATTCGTGGACTCGGCGGCGAACTGTCCAGACTTCGCAATGACGCCGAGGCGACCGGTTGGGTCCGGCCCGAGGATGACGGTATCGCCCTGGAATACATCAGCGACGTGCTTTGAGGCGACCATGGCGAGGGCCTCGATGCTGGCGGCGGCCGCGAGTTGTCGGCTCATGAAGTACAGAGCAAATGTGCGGTGATAGCGTGTACGGATGCCTTCGGCCTGCCGCCGTACGCGCTGCGCCAAGCCACTCACGACGAGGGCCGTGACGAGGAGGGCGATGAAGGTGATAAAAAGTGTCGGATCGTAGATCACGAATGTGTAGTACGGCTCAGTGAACAGAAAGTTGAACGACAGCGCCGCAAGCACGGAGGCCAGAACCGAAGGTCCGGCCGTATACCGCGTGGCCACGAATACCACGCCGGCCAGAAAGATCATCGTGAAGTTGACAGCCGGCAAATACGGATAAATTATGGCAGCCAGGATGACACACAGGCCGACCACGGTCGTCGCCGCCACGTACTCCCGCCAGTTCGCATGGCGGCGTTGCGCTCGCGCACCAACGGCCACGACATCCTCGGGCTCACCCTTCACCACATGGACGTCAATCTCCCCGCTGCGGCGGATCAACTCATCGACAATCGATCCGCGTAGCCACTCGCGCCAGCGAGGCAGCGCCGTCTTGCCAATGACGATTTTCGTGACGTTATGGCGCACTGCGTACGCGAGAACCTCATCGACCACGCGATCGCCTGACAGGACGGTCGGCTCGGCACCCAGGCGTTCGGCGAGCTTCAGGTTGCGCCTGACCTGGGCTGCGGCAAGCTCCGACTGTCCCGGCAGCTCAATGCTGACCGCCAGCCACTCGGCTTGCACGGCTGCCGCCATGCGGCGGGCGATGCGGATCACGCGAGCCGAGAGTGGACTGGGACCGACGCACACGAGGATTCGCTCGGCCGTCGCCCACGGCCGCGTCTCGCCGCGCCCGGCGCGCTCCATGCGCACCTGCTCGCCAACCCGGGCTGCGGTCTCACGCAGCGCCAACTCCCGCAGGGCAACGAGGTTTTCTCGACGGAAGAACTTCTCCGCGGCGCGCTGCACTTGGTCGGCGACGTAGACCTTCCCCTCATTTAGCCGCTGGAGCAGGTCGTCAGGCGGAATGTCCACCAATTCGATCTCATCGGCGCGCTCGATGATCGAATCCGGGATCGTCTCTTTGATTGAAACGCCCGTGATTTGCGCGACGACGTCATTGAGCGATTCGATGTGCTGAACATTGACCGTCGTGTACACATCGATGCCGGCGTCTAGAAGTTCCAGCACGTCCTGATAGCGCTTGGCGTGGCGAAGGCCTTCTGCATTTGTGTGGGCGAGTTCGTCGACCAGGATCAAACCAGGCCGGCGAGACAGGACGGCGTCGAGATCGAACTCCCGAAGGCGCACGCCGCGATAATCGACCCAGCGCGGCGGCAACTCCTCCAGACCCTCCTTGAGGGCGTCGGTCTCCGGCCGCTTATGCGTCTCGATGTAGCCGACGACGACGTCCGCGCCGGCAGCGCGCCGCTCCTTCGCTTCCTGAAGCATGGCGAAGGTTTTACCGACGCCGGCACACATGCCGAAAAAGATCTTCAACCGGCCGCTGCGCGACTGAGGTTCTTCGGCCTGTGCCCGGGCAAGCAAGGCATCGGGATCGGGACGTTGATCGGTCACCGTTCTGCTTTCGCCGCACCGACGTACGGATTGAGTTCCATCACAAACAGGTCTTCGAAAGGGACTTCTTACACTCCCTCAGGTGTCGTTATCCCGATTGTACCCTCGTCCCGGCGTACGAGAATCCCATCGTGGTTACTTACCGGATTTCGGCGATTGTCCGGCAGAACGAGCGCCATCGGTCTGTAGCGGCCACTGGCCTGCAATCGCTGAGACTGTCGCGCAAGGTGCTCCCTGTTCTTTTCGTTGGATCGTCACTTCAGCACAGGCGTTGCCATGGGCTAGCCCCGTGGTTCACCCTAGTCTAGGACAACAGTCCCAGCAGTAATTCGCTCACAAGCGTCAAGGGGACCTGAAGCAGTCCGGTCATCAGAAACACGACGATCTCGAACAATACATCAATCCAGAACATGCAACTCCTCCAGATTCATCACCATCGGAATGAGATACCTACGCCAACGAAGTAGTCAGGAGCCTGCTCATTCAGACCGAGGCCGGCGCTGAAGTCGAGCTGGCAGTTGTCACTCAGAAGGAAGGCAAATCCACCATCCAGGTTGTGTGAACAGTCTGCGTCCTTCGCGCCTGGAAAGATGCCATAGTATTCGGCGAACGTGCTGAAGCGATTGGTCCAGGCATAGCTCAGCCCTGCTGAACCGGCGGCCTGGAAGAAGCGGTCGCCTTCACTCGTGGGCGCGGACGCTATGCCAACGCCGTAGAGCCGAGATTTTTCGGTCAACGCCCAACCGTAGGCAAGGCGAACATCCGGCACCACGTCGCCGGCGGTTTTGCCCTGCGATCCGACCGGAATGGAGAGATTGGTCAGAAGGGTCAAATCAGGGACAAGCCCGTCATTTTCGAGCAGTTGAGTGCGCAAGCCGAGCGTCATGTCGCCGGCGCCGTCGTCATGGTCGGTAGTGCGATAGCGCCGGCCGGTACGGGGCGATTCCGCAACGAACTGGCTTTCCGTCGCGGAGAAGCCACTCCATATCGTGCGAAACTCCAGGTTGTCGAGCACGCCGATGCGGAGGTTTGTCTGAGCGAATGAATGGTCGCGCGTACGCGTTCCGCCTTCGCTGTCTTCCGTGTAGGTGTAGCCCAGCTCAAGCTGGAGGTGTCCGCGCGGCATCACCGACGTCGTATCCGCGAAGCCCGGTCGGTCCGTAGAGAGCGAACCATCCAGTGGCGCGGGACTTGGCCAGAAGAGGAATCCGCCGCTGCCGTTCGTGCTTGCGGCGGCCGGCGGTTCGTCGTTCGGATTGTCAAGACTAAGGAGCGATTCGTTCTCCGTCTTCCGTGTCGCTTCCGTTGTCGGTTCCGGTGCAGGAGCTTCCGAGGCGTTCTGAGCCCACGCGACTCCGCACTGGGCCACCATAAGCACACCCATCGCCATGTAATGACATCGTTGCATTATCACGTGTGGTCCTTGGACGCCGTGTAGCCGCTACGCCAGTCGTAAGGCGACGAGCAGCAGGTCGATCAACTTGATTCCAATGAACGGCGCAATCAGGCCGCCGACTCCGTAGATGAGAAGATTGCGCGTGAGCAGCGTCGTGGCTTTTGCGGGCTTGTAACGCACTCCGCGGAGCGCTAGTGGAATCAACACGATGATGATCAGCGCGTTGAAGATCACCGCTGAGAGAATGGCGCTCTGCGGCGTCGCCAAGTCCATGATGTTCAACGCACCGAGCGCCGGGTAAGTCCCCACGAACGCAGCAGGAATGATCGCGAAATACTTTGATACATCATTGGCGATGCTGAATGTCGTCAGCGCGCCGCGCGTAATCAAAAGTTGCTTCCCGATCTCGACGACTTCGATCAGCTTCGTCGGGTTGCTGTCTAGATCGACCATGTTGCCGGCTTCCTTGGCGGCCTGGGTGCCGGTGTTCATCGCGACCGCCACGTCGGCCTGCGCGAGAGCCGGCGCATCGTTTGTCCCGTCGCCACACATGGCGACCAGCCGCCCACCGGCCTGGTTCTCGCGGATGAGCTTGAGCTTGGCTTCGGGCGTGGCCTCGGCGAGGTAGTCGTCTACTCCCGCCTCAGCGGCGATCGACGCCGCGGTGAGCGGATTGTCGCCGGTAATCATGATGGTCTTGATGCCCATGCGGCGAAGCTGGGCGAAGCGCTCGCGGATGCCGCCCTTGACGATGTCTTTCAATTGAATCACACCCAGCACCCGGGCCTGTCCGTTCTTGGTGGATGCGACTACGAGCGGCGTTCCGCCTTGCTTGGCGATATTGTCGACGGCCACGCGCACCCCGGATGGAAAGGCACCGCCTTGACCTTCAACAAATCGCTGCACGGCGTCGGCTGCGCCTTTGCGAATGACCGTGCCGTTCCAATCGACGCCGCTCATCCGGCTCTGAGCAGTGAACGGCACGAACTGAGCGTGCAGTTTCTCCACGTCGCGCCCGCGAAGGCCGTACTTTTCCTTGGCAAGCACAACGATGCTGCGGCCCTCGGGCGTTTCATCCGCCAGCGATGCAAGCTGCGCGGCGTCGGCGAGTTCTTCCACCGGCACGCCGTCTGCTGGAATGAATTTCGTCGCCTGCCGGTTGCCGAGCGTGATCGTGCCGGTCTTGTCGAGCAGCAGCGTGTCCACGTCGCCGGCCGCCTCGACCGCCCGCCCGGACATGGCAATCACGTTCGCCTGGATCATGCGGTCCATGCCGGCTATACCGATCGCCGACAACAGGCTGCCGATCGTCGTGGGAATGAGACAAACCAGCAGAGCCACGAGCACGGTGATCGTGACCGGTGTGCCCTGCCCCGCGGCGTTGACGCTGTAGATCGAGAACGGCAGCAAGGTGATGCATACGAGCAGGAAGATGATGGTCAGCGCTGCCAACAGGATATCGAGCGCGATTTCGTTCGGCGTCTTCTGGCGCTTCGCGCCTTCGACCATCGAAATCATGCGATCGAGGAAGCCTTCGCCCGGATTGGAGGAAACGCGTACGACAAGCCAGTCGGAGATTACGCGCGTGCCGCCGGTGACGGCTGAACGGTCGCCGCCGCTTTCGCGGACGACCGGGGCGCTCTCGCCCGTGACCGCCGACTCGTCGACGGAAGCGACGCCCTCGATCACATCGCCGTCGGCCGGGATGATCTCGCCGGCCTTGACGAGCACGACGTCATCCTTTCGCAGCAGCGTCGAAGCAACCATCTTGGAAGTGTTGATGCGCTCCTGCTCGGTCGTTGGCAATGGCTGGCGAAGCCGTCGTGCAAGGGTTTGTTTCTTCGTGCGGCGCAGCGCTTCGGCCTGTGCCTTGCCGCGGCCTTCAGCCATCGCCTCGGCGAAGTTTGCGAACAACACCGTGAACCATAGCCAGGCAGCAATGGCGCCGGTAAACGCAGCCGATGCCTCACCTGTTCCGGAGAGCGCCTGAAGGAACAGCAGTGTCGTGAGCACGCTGCCCACTTCGACCACGAACATCACTGGGTTGCGAAGCTGATGACGAGGATGGAGCTTGGAAAAGCTGTCGCGAATCGCCTGCTTAAGAATCTTGCGCTCAAAGAGCGGCCTTTTCTGAGTCGTGCCGCGAGCGCCGTCGAGCGCGGCACGCTCGCCGCGACGCGACGGAGCCCGCGCGCCCAGGTCAGTTCGCGCGTCCGACCTTAGTAGCCGACCATGAGGGTTTTCGGAAGGCACTTGATGCCTCGTCTTCGTGTCCATTGTGTTACCGCCATGCACTCGTTAACGAGAACCGCTCGGGCGATCAGCTTCCGCGTCGAGCGCAAGGTTCAAATCCAGCACGTTGACCAGCCGGTCTGTCGTAAAAGGGCCGCCCGGCGAGAAGATGTGCTTTTCAATAATTGCTTCAACCTGGGACAACGCACATCCGCGTGCGTTCACCACGCGCTGCGCTTGAAAACGGGCTGCGCGCTGCGAGATGTGTGGATCAAGTCCGCCGCCGGAAGCCGCTGCGAGATCAGCGGGAAGCGGATCTTCGGGCGTCGCGCCGTAACGGGCGACCAACTCCACCCCTCGCTCAGTCAGATCAACGCTTGTCGGCGACTTGTTACTGCCGCCGGCCCCGGCTCCGTTGTAATCGACCGCCGACGGCCGCGGCCAGAAGTAGTGCGGCTGCTCGAAATGTTGTGCAATCAGCCGGCTGCCGACGATCGTGCCATTCGAGCGTAGGACCAACGACCCGTTCGCAGTGTCCGGCGTCACGAGTTGAGCCACGCCCAGAATCACGAGCGTGTAACCGGCAACGCAGATCAGCATTGTGGCCGCCGTGATTCGCAGACTTGCAATAAGCGATTGCATACCTTGCCCTTCTTCGAACGTCAGATCATGAATTGAAGATGCTCGACGATCGGTCCCAGCGCCGCCGCGGGGAAGAACGTGAGCGCCCCGATGATGACAATGACCGCCGTTAGCATGACGGCGAAAGTGCCGTCTTCGACGCCGAGCGTGCCCGCGGACTGCGCCGTCGGGCGCTTTGCCGCCAGCGAACCTGCGATGGCAAACGGCAGAATGATCGGGATGAACCGCGCCAGCAGCATGACAACCCCGGTTGCGATGTTCCAAGCAGGCGTGTTGTCGCCCAGCCCTTCAAAGCCTGAACCGTTGTTAGCGCTTGCGGAGCTGAACTCATAGAGCATCTCGCTGAAGCCATGTGCGCCGGCGTTGTTGAGCGCCTCCGTCCCCCACGGAGTCACTGCGAAGACGGCCGTGCCGCCGAGAATAAAGAACGCGTGCGCGAGAAGAGCGAGCACGGCAAGCTTGACCTCGCGCGCCTCCACGCGGCGGTTGAGATATTCCGGTGTGCGGCCGACCATCATCCCGGCGAGAAAGACCGCCAGTATGATGTAGATGAACATGTTAATCATCCCGACGCCGACGCCGCCGAACGTGGAGTTGAGCCACATGCCGATCATCGGGAACAGGCCGGTCATCGGGTTGAGACTGTCGTGCATCGCGCCCACCGAACCATTGCTGGTTGCGGTGGTGAGCACGGCCCAGAGTGGACCGGTCGTCGCGCCGAGGCGTAGCTCTTTCCCTTCCAAGTTGCCGCACGATTGCTCAATCGGGAGGTTTGCGAAGGCCTTCGTCGGCGCTTGCTCGAACCACACGGCGCCCCCGGTTTTTACAAGCAGGAACGCCATCATCACGGCGAACACGACCGCCGCATGGCGCATCCGGCCGATGATTCGCCCGAACATCCACACGCTGGCCATCGGGATGAGGATGATCGCGATCATCGCGAGGGCGTTCGTCCAGAAGGTCGGGTTCTCCAGAGGATGCGTGCAGTTTGGGCCGAAGAACCCGCCGCCGTTCGTGCCCAATTGCTTGATCGTCACGAACGCAGCCACGGGCCCGCGAGCGATGGCCTGCTCTGCCCCTTCGAGCGTCGTCGCATGGGCTGCCCCGGCCAATGTCATCGGCATGCCGCCAATCGACATCAACGTGGCCACGGCCAGCGCGAGCGGTAGCAGCACCAGAAAAGCGGCGCGTTGCACGTCGATGAAGAAGTTGCCCATCTCCTTCCGGCCAGCAAGTGCGCGAGCCATGGCCGCCAGCGCTGCGATACCCGTTGCCGCCGAAACGAACTGAAGCCACATCAGCGAGCAAAGTTGCGTGAGGTAGCTCATCGTGGACTCGCCCGAATAATGCTGGAGGTTTGTGTTCGACGTGAATGAGGCGACGGTGTTAAAGATCAGGCTGTCTTCGATCTTCCCTGTCCCGTCCGGGTTGAGCGGCAGGTATTGTTGGAGCGCCATGAACGCGAAGCTCACGATGAACATGACAGCGTTGAAGGCGAGCATGGCGACCATGTATCGCTTCCAGCCCTGCTGTTCGCGACCGAGCGAGCCGGCGATGCTGACGAAGTAATGATCCAGCCTTTTTCGCCGGAAACCAGCTTCAGCCACGGGGTCCATCGCCCACTTCATGTAGCGGCCGAGCGGCCAGGAAAGCGCGGCCGTGCCGCCGACAATGAGAATGACGAAAACAATAGCACTCATGTGCGCACCTGCGTTATTCGTGCGATTCCGTTTCTGCGACCACTCTTGTCAACCCGACCAGCGCGGCAAAGCACGCCAGTCCGAGAAAAAGATACAGCAGCGCCGTCATTGGAAAGCCTCCGGCTTGAGCATTGCGACCAACAGGTAGACCAGCAGCAGTAATGCAACGACACCGCACACGACGTACCATGCAGTCATGCGATCACCCTCGGAAACTTGCGATCGGCAGCAAACGCCGCGAGCGTGCAAGTAGACGAGATCACTCCCGTCAAACGGAAAGCAGTAACCATGCGTCGATTCCCATGCCGTTCGCTTCCACTCAGAAGCGTACGACCCTGCGAATCAGAATGCTGTTTGATTCAGAGCGAGGGCTGTAAAGCTCGCGTAAGGATGCAAGGAGAGAGGGTACGCCGTCGGCGCGGGGTGACCGTTCCGCGACCACTGCCGGCGCCGACCATTTGCGGCTCGATCGCACTGTTTTCGGTGGTTGTTGAACGCGGCGCGCCGACGTGCCACCATCGGTTACGACGAAGCATCGGTGGGCTGGAACGCCAGCTTTTTGAGCTGGCCCTTCCGCTCTCCGGCCTTGCGACTGGCCAAAAAACGGTTATAACGGATTGGTGGTTCGCTTAAGTTGTGCTCAAGCACAACTTAAGCCGGACGGCCAAGTGTGCGTAAACCATTTTGCTGCAAATACTTGCGGGCGTAATTCAGTGGTAGAATGCCAGCTTCCCAAGCTGGACGTCGAGGGTTCGAATCCCTTCGCCCGCTTTTGATATAATGGCTGTGCCGAACGCGAGTTAGCGTACCTGTCCAACGTCGGGCAGAGCGGCTTTTGAGGCCTTTCAAAGTGGTACGTACCACTTTGCCGAGCCTCGGAGCTTCTCTCATGGCCCGGACGCATTCCCACGAACTTCCATCGTATCGTTTGCACAAGCCGAAAGGCTTGGCAGTTGTCCGCTTGAACGGACGCGACATCTATCTCGGCCCGTACGGCACTGCCGAGAGCAGGACCGCTTACGAGCGGGTCATCGCTGAGTGGCTCGCGAACGGCAAGCAGCTTCCGGCAAGCCGTCCGATCGAAACGGTGACGCACAATGCGTTCACCGTGAACGACCTCATACTCGCGTTCATGGAACACGCAAAGACGTACTACGTGAAGAACGGCCAGCCGACCGGCGAGATTCCGAATCTCAAGGAGGCACTGCGACCCGTCGCCGTGCTTTACGGAACGTCGGCAGTGACGCAATTCACGCCGTCGGCACTGAAGGCCGTTCGGCAATCGATCGTCGATTCCGGCGTGTGCCGCAACGTCGTCAACAATCGTGTGAATCGCATCCGACGCATGTTCAAATGGGGCGTCGAGAGCGAACTCGTTCCATCAGCCGTGCTTTTCGCTCTTCAGGCGGTTTCGCCGCTGAAGCGTGGTCGCACCGAAGCACGCGAGACGATGCCCGTTGAACCCGTCGCGGACGACCTTGTCGAACCGGTTTTGAAGGTTGTTTCGCGACAGATTGCTGCGATGATTCGACTTCAGCGAATCACCGGCATGAGGCCGAACGAAGTGACGGCGATGCGACGCGGCGACATCGACATGACAGACACGACGTGGATCTACGTTCCGGCGTCGCATAAGACCGAGCATCACGGACGCTCGCGGCGGATCTATGTCGGGCCGCGTGCTCAGGCCGTGTTGAAGCCGTTCTTGGAACGAGACCCATCGGCCTATCTTTTTTCGCCGACGGACGCGGTTGAAGAGCTTCGCGAAGCGCAGAAGGCGAACAGGAAGACGCCGATGACGCCAAGCCATGCTGCCCGGCGACGGAAACTGAAGCCCCACCGGAAGCCCGGCAGTCGATACGACACGAACAGTTATGCGTACGCGATTGCTCGTGGTTGCGAGCGTGCGTTTCCGCCGCCGGAGAAGTTGAGCGACGAAGAGCGCGAGGCTTGGAGGCTCTCGCATCGGTGGTCGCCGAATCAGCTTCGGCACACGGCTGCGACGGAGTTGCGAAAAGAGTTTGGAATCGAAGCGGCACGCGTCGTATTGGGGCACACGTCCCCGGCGGTTACGATGATCTACGCGGAAGCGGATGAGAAGGCTGCTGCTGCGATTATGAGCCGTGTCGGATGATGAGCAATTATGCCCGAGGACAAGCCGGAATCTGGCCAGCCATACGATCCTGTAAAGGACGTTGGGTCTTCGCCTCTTCCGATGGGGAGCGAGGACATTCTTCCGGACAATCCGGAATGGGTCGCCAGTCAAAAAAGACAAACGGACCGAAAGGAGTTCAGGGAGTGGTACGCGAATTCGATTCGTTCAGTTTTCGGAAATGCAGCCTCCCAGATTTTCCAGAGCATTTTCGGTCACACTGACGCGGCGGCTCACGTCCGGGTGGTGACCGATTACGCGCCTGACGCTGCCGCCGTCGGCCTTGTTGGCACGTGGGAGAACCTTCAGCCCGATCCCTTTTGCGGCGACCCCCTGGTCATTTACGAAGACTCTCTGTGCAAGATACGCCATGGGGAGAGTGCCGTTCCGGGCTCGCGCATTGGCGTGTTGGTTCTGTATCGGGCGAGAGGCCAGGACATTCTGTTTCCTGAATTGGAAGCTGATACAAAAAAGCAGTTACGACAGTTTGAAGTTGACCGCATTCGTGGACTGGACCTGGGAACCGTTTCCACGACCGTGTTCGATCGGCTGAACTTAGCTGATGGTCGATTTCCAGAATCGAGTCCGATTGATATCGTGGTCGTAGGTTCCTCCGAGCTCGAATCTCAGAGCTTTCTTACAACGCCCTCGCAAAGGCCGGTTGGTGGTGTAAGTGATTGGGGAGGCATCTACCGCTGGTTAGCCGAGCAATTCGAAGAGATGGGCGGCGACGCGGCCATCGCTGTATCTTTGGTATCCGAAACCTGGCAAGATCGCCGGGTGACACCCAAACACACTCCGAACACTCAGCCCGGTATCACTGAACCAGTCGGCGTTCCTGAACCTCTCGCTGAACTTGCATCCCCGAAGACGCCGCCGCTAAGCGACCTGATGAGCATCCGGTCCGCCGCTGCGGAACTCGGATGTGATCAAGTCATTCTCCACAGAGCGATCAAAGCTCAGAAGATCGCTATTTTCGAACTAGGTGATGGCACCAAGACCGTAAGCCTCACCGAGTGCCGCGAGTTCTACAAGAACCGGCGGACCACGCCCGGACCAGTTCCAAGAGACCATAAATAACGCTGAGAAAACGACTTAATGGAAATCGCACGGCTATCCCTTGATTAGTCAGCATATGCTGACTAACATGTGAACGTCGCGACGTGTCACGCACCGGGCACTGAGTCGGGAGCGAGCACCAGGCCACGAAAAAGGAGAACGTCATGTACGTCTATGCGACGAACGTTGGCGGAGCCAATGGCCAGTACGTCTACGTGCAGCCGGTGACCGGCGGCATCGTGAACTCGTCTGGTCAGCAGGTTTTCAAGGCTTAGTTGATCCCGTTGAGTTGAGCGAAGGCCGGGCCGAATCGGTCCGGCCTTCCTCTTTCTGGCCGCAGCCATGATCGATACCACTCGCGAAAACTTGCTCCCGCTTCGATGCGTTCCGGGTCGCTTACCGAAGCGGCCCAACGGAAAGCGGATTCACATCTCCGCCGTCTATCGGTGGACCGACAGCGGCATTCGTGGCGTCGTCCTCGAATCGATTCGCGTCGGCGGCATCACGTTCACATCGCTTGAAGCCATCCAACGATTTGCCGAACGGTTGACCGATCCTCAGACGCTCATGAGCGGACGGACCGTGACTCGGCATCCGGTCGCGACCGATCAAGTCGCTGACCGAGTTGCGGCTGAACTTGGCATTCGCAAAGAGGTTCGCTCCCGATGAAACCGACACTCGCTCATACCGTCGTGATTCAGAATTTGGCAGCCGCCGTTTGGGAATGCAGTGGCAGGCTCCGGCCTCAATTTGCCGTAACGCTTCACCGGGTCAGTGAACGGCATGACGGGTGGGTCCGAATCGACCAGTTTGACGAATCCGAGTTGCCGATCGTGGAGGAGATTTCGGATCTCGCTTTCGCGTGGATTCTCGACAACTCCAACACCCGGAGCGACAGAGGCAGCGAGTCGCTCGGACTCGGGACCAACCCGGCAGGTGAGGGGACTGCCTGCCTTCCTGTCCGCCCTCATCGCGGCCAAGGGCCTGACGGCCTCAGCGGGGCGAGCCGCGACGACGACGGCCAAGTACGGCAGGAAGATTCGGACGATGTTGGGGCAATGGAAAGCCTCACCCAGGACGACAACATCAGCCTAAATGTCCGCGACGGCACAGCGTCGCGGTCGGCTTCCTTTGGGGTCTCTAATCACCCCGCCGTCAGCCGTCTCTCTTTTCTTCAGCTCGCTTCGACTTCGCTCGCTCGCGAAGGCTGCACACCTGATGCACCTGTCGGTGCAAACGGCGGGAACCAGAATACGAGAGAAACGCCCCCAATTTCAGGGATTAAGTCGTCAGCAGCTTGTTTACACCGCTCGACACATTGCCACGTAACGCCGCTGTTTTCAGGCGTACACCGCGTTTACAGGTTTCCTGAAACACACGAACGGACTCGCCATGAATGAACCCACGCAGACGATCAGTTTTCGACTGCCGTCCGCATTGGTGAAGCAGCTTACCGAGCGAGGTGCGACCCAGAATCTCAGCTTGGGCGAATGTGCTCGCCGGATCGTCTTGGATGCTTTGAGCGATTCGGCAAATGAGCAGACCAGGGAAGACCTTGCGGAACTGCGGGAGGGATTGGAGCGAGTCCGTGAGGATCTCGCGACCGCAACAGCCGCATTGCTCGTGAACGCGGGGAAGGTAAATGAGACAGAGGCCGAGACGTGGGTTCGTCAATCGCTTTTTCATTGAGGGTCAGCCGCGATGATGTCGATTGCGGCGATGGCCGCCGGTAACGACAAGTATTACACGCGACTGGCCCAGGAGAGTTACTACCTTGAGGGGGGCGAGGAGCCCGGTCGTTGGTGGGGCAAAGGAGCAGAGAAGCTCGGGCTGACGGGGCGTGTATCGCCGGAAGCTCTAGGAGCAATGTTTCGGGGGTTCTCTCCAGACGGTTCGGCACTTGTTCAGAATGCTGGAAAGGAAAACCGACAGCCCGGTTGGAGTTGTGCCTATTCGCCTCCGAAGCCCGTTTCGATTGCATACGTTTTTGGAAACGACGAACAGCGAAAGGACATCGAAGAGTCGATTCGCGTCGCAGTCGAATCCGGACTTGGATACGTCCAAGACGAAGTTGCAGTCAGCCGATCAGGGAGAGCCGGTAAGCATCGCGTCAAGGCCGACCTCGTTGTCGCACTTTTCTTTCACGTCACTAGCCGAGAGGGCGACCCACAGCTTCACGTTCACGCTCTCATCTTGAATGTCTGCGTTCGTCCTGATTTGACCACCGGGACGCTCGTAAGTCGGCCGCTCTACGAGCACAAGATGGTTGGTGGAGCGTTGTTTCGGGCGACACTGGCGGCAGAACTTCAGCGACGGCTCAATCTTGCCATCGTACGTACTGACAAGAGCTTTGGGATTGAGGGCGTCCCGGACGAATTGGTTCGGCAATTCTCGAAGCGACGCAGCCAGATTGAAGAACGGCTCGCCCAACGTAATGAGCACTCTGCGAAAGCCGCAGCGGTTGCAGCTCTCGACACGCGACGGTCAAAGACCGACACGCTTCCCCGCGAAGAACTGATTAAATGCTGGCGGGCCGAGGCCGCGTCAATCGGCTTCGAGAAAATCGAAGCGTTCGACCGGCAACGAACACGGCATTCGGGTGACCCAAAGCCGGACTTGTATCGGCTAATCGGCGAAGCGATCAAAGACCGAGCAGATCAGTCGGGCCATTTCGATCGTGCGTGGCTGCTGAAACGGGTTGCCACCGAAAGCTTCGAACACGGATTCGACGCGAACACAATTCGCAAAGGCGTTGATCGGTGGACCTGGGGTCAGCCGGGACTGCTTCAGCTTTTCCAAACGATGAAGCGATTCGCCATCCGGCGTGCTTTCCGGGTCGAGAAGCGAGCGATCAGGCTGGCTCACAAGCTCCAGGCTGCGGGCGTTCACGGTGCAGATAGCGAAACAGTTTCGGCCGCGTTGTCGCGACATTCAAAGCCCCGCAATGACCTTCGAGAAACCGGTTTCCAACATATCCGGCAGCTTGTCAGAGCGGCGGGGAAACGTCGATCGAACGCGGCACCTTCGAAAACGCACAAGCAAATGGCGAGGCGGACCCTTACGGCAGAAGAGCGATCAATCGTCCGTCAAATTGCCGGGAAGAAGCGGGGCAGCCTTCGCCTCATTCAATGCAAGCGTGGCAAGGGCCGAATGCAGGTACTTCGGGCATCACGGGAGATTTTGGAAAAGGCCGGTTATCGCGTGATCGTCTCTGCCCCGTCGCGGCGAGACGCCACGGCACTCGGACAGTTTGTTGGGGCGGAATCATTCAGCCTTGGAAGTCTCGAACACCAGCTCCGGCCGAGCACCGCCGCTCAAATCAACCGAGCCGGTAAACAGCTCCGCAATGTGATCAAGGGACGAGCCAATCGCCGTCGGAAGCCGTTGATGGACCGGAAGACGGCAATCTTCATTGATAAGGCGTCATTGATTAACACGCGGCGGTTCAAGCTGCTGATGAAAGCGGCGAAGGCTGCTGGTGCGTTGGTCGTGCTCGTTGACCAAGCCGCACGGTGGAAGAACCCCTTTGGCATGTTTCGCACGCTGATTGCCAAGCAGAAGGCGGTTGAACCGGAGCAAGAACGAACCGCCAAGGTCTCCCGCATTCGTTTCTATTCTCACGCTGTCAGCGAAGAGACCATGTTGTTCGACTGGTTCGGCTGCCAGGGGAGGCACGACGGAACCGCGATCATCCTTTCCGACGGCATCGAAGCCGCGTCACGGGCGAACCGACTCTGTCAGGCCGAGCGAATCCGTCTCGGGGAGCTACGGGGAAAGTGCATCACTTGCGGCGACCGGAAATTCTACGAAGGCGACCGAGTTTATTTCTCGGCCGCGGCCAGGACGCTTGGGATTAGTGGCGGCGAGACTGGCGTCATTGTGCGGCTTCGACCCGCAAAGCAGACCGTTGTCATTCGTCTCGACGGCGGCGGACATATTGCGGTTCCATTGAGCGACTGTCCTCAGCTTCACCACGGCTACGCCATCCCTGTCGGAGCACGACATCAACGGCAACTAAGCGACGTGTTCAGCCTCGGCGAAGCCAATCGAGGCCTGTTTGCTGACACAGTGGGGCCGAACGACGTTCCCAATGTCCGCACCTACCTCACCGACGAGACGCAACAACAAGACCGTAAGCAGACCGCGTGCGTGTTTGAAAAAGCCCAAAGCCATCGCCAGGAGCAACGACTGTGAAGTCGGTCCCCATGCCTGAGAACGCTCGCCGGTTCCTTCTCTTTGGAATCGAATGCGTTGGAACGCTTCTCTTCGCAGGCGCCGTCATTGCGGCGGAGCTTTTATGTGGCGCACTTGTTTACGAAGGCAACGACGGCGACTCGACAGGCGTATGTCTCGCCTTGTTGCTCTTTGTATTTTTGCAGCGAGCTTCATTCAGTCAGGCGTACAAGACCCCGGCGTTTCCGGTTAATGCCGCCATCGCCCCCACGATCCGCCACGTCAGAGCGAGGCTTCTTATTCCTTGCATGATGTTTGCCGGGGGTCTTGTGGGCTGGGCGGTCGATGCAGAGCAGGGAATGGGGTCCAACTTCGGCCTGGGGGCTTACGTTTTCATTCTGTGGCTCTTCGCTTCGCCCCGTAACGCACAACGCCGAGTGCTACGTGGGACTGAGTTAATCAGTTTCGATGCGGCGGTCCGGCTGTCGAAGCAGTTCATTCGAGAAGGGGAGACTCTCATTCGGTGGGGCAACTTATGGCTTCCCGAACGGTTCGCGGAAGGACACTTCGGACTCGTTGGAACCATCGGAAGCGGCAAGACGCAGGCACTGCGGCACCTAATGCAGTCCGTGTTAATCGGGTTGCAAAACTGGGCTGACGCACGGGCCGTCATCTATGACGCGAAGCGAGACGTTCTTTCAATCCTCGCGGGCCTGGAACTCAAGCTCCCCATCATCGTCGCGAATCCCTTTGACCAACGTTCGGCAGCGTGGGACATGGCCGCAGACCTCACCGACCCGGCGGCGGCGGTCGAAATTGCTTCGATACTCATTCCGGCACGTCGTAATGAGTCGCACCCGTTTTTCTCGAAAGCCGCACAAGCACTCGTCGCCGGAGTGATAAAGGCTCTGATCATCACCAGGAGCGGATCTTGGACCCTACGCGATGTTCTGATCATTGTTTCAAGTGCTAAGACACTTCGAGAAGCTCTCACTTCCACGCCGGATACCAAGCCGCTCATTGAGCAGTATTTCGAGCCTGAGACGACCTTTCAGAACATCTTGCAGACCATCGCGACAGAGACCGCCGCGTTGGAGCCGATTGCGGCATTGTGGGCTCACAGCGAAAAGCGGTTCAGCTTACGCGAATGGTCATCGGGAAACTCAATTCTCGTTTTGGGGAGCGACTGGACCTATTCCGAGGCGATGCGGTCGGTAAACCGATTGCTCTTCCGTCGATTGACGCAACTCGTGTTGAACGGCTCCGAATCTCGGGAGCGGCGAACATGGTTTTTCATCGACGAGTTGAAGGAGGCCGGGAACTTGGAAGGCCTCACGTCTCTCATGAGTGCCGGTCGATCAAAGGGCGTCCGCGTCGCGATTGCATTTCAAGACATCGATGCACTCCGCCACGTCTTTGAAGAGCGTCCGGCCAATGAAATCATCGGCCTTTGCCGCAACAAAAGCTTGCTTCGCATCGACAGCGAAGGAACCGCCCGTTGGGCGGCTCAAACCATCGGCGAAGAGCTCGGAATCGAGATCACCCGGAGCGCGAGTTCCAGTTCGCAGGGCGAGTCCACCAGCACAAACGAACACATCTACAAACGCGAAGCGGTGCTCGCTTCCGAATTCATGGGCCTTCCACCGCCCAATGAAAGCGTGTTCTCCGGCTTTCACATCGTTCCGGCCATCGGTGTTTATCGATCGGAGTGGGCCTACCGGGAAGGACTGATACCGGCAGCGGACATTCCGAATTTCATTCCACGTCCCCAATCCGACCAGGCATTGCGGGACGGGGAGACCGCACGGATCGGTCAACGACCAATCGAAGAACCACGAGCCTCAATCGCGTTGGAAAAGGAACCTTCGCGACGAATCACAACACCCCGCATCACACGGGACTTGATTGACCGCACGCGGGACAGGAGCCGAGCCGATGTTTGACAGACTAATTCGTATCCCCCCCGCACAACGTCATTGGCTGTTTGGGCTCGTGTGCCTGCCCATCGCAGCACTTTGGCTATGGGGAGACGGTTCAGAACCTCTCTTGAGCCAAATCACCATCGGGCACTATCTATTTGCTCTCGTATCGAGCGTTGCGTTTCTGGTTCTTATTCCGAAGCTCTTCGGCGGTAACTCCCACGAGTGGCGTGATCATCTTGGCTGCTTTCTCTTCACAGGCTCCGTGGGGATGTTGCTGCTTCACGGTATTCACTGGTTCGTGGAGTGGTCACGCAGGAACACGGTCTCGGGAGCGCTTGATGCGTCGTTTGTCTTCCATCTTGCCCGCCTAATCGATCAATCGAGAACAATCGCACACGACTACGACGCACCGTTCATTCTCCGAGCAATCGGATGTTCGCTCGCTATCGGCCTGCCGGAGGAGCTCGTCAAGATACTGCCCGTTTGGTTCGTTATTGAACGTCGAGTGAGCACGGCGTGGCGAGACGCACTCATTGTCGGTCTTATCAGCGGGGCAGCGTTCGGTGTCGCCGAGGGCATCGTCTATTCCGAGCGACAGTACAACGGAACGGCGTCGCTCATTATCTATTTGATGCGGTTCGTATCCTGCGTCGGGTCGCATGCTGCATATGCCGGAATTGCAGCACTCATAGTTGAGAGACGGCGAGTCGCAATCTTTCAGTCTGAGAGTCTGCTCGTCGTGATCGTCATGCTGCTCGTCCACATCAGCCCGATCATGCTCATTCACGGCCTCTACGACGCCTTCGCATACGGCGACCTGTTCGGTTGGGGCGTGATAGCAGACGTGGCAACGCTAGTCGTTTTGAGTGTGCTCGTCACTCGGGCCGACTCCAAAGAGAAAATATCGGAAGACGCCGCCGACCTTGCTCGCATTCGCGCCAAGATCGCACGAGGCGGCATGGACTCCCTCAACGAAGCTGAGTTTGCAACGCTCCGACGAACGCAACGGGCGGCTCGCGGAGCGAACAAGTCAAATCGTTGACCCAAGGTCAACGAGAAAGGAACTCCAATGGGATTTTTCAATCGTCTTTTTGGATCGTCGGTCGCGGAGCCCTCAACGGTGAAGGGGACGGAGGCCCCAGGGGACCGGGAGCGGGTAGCTGAAGCAGCGAAGACGTTTCAGCACTTCAGCGACAAAGTGACCAAGAGCATTCGCAGCATCACGCCGCTTGCATTCGCAGACGGACACCGCTGCCTCCTCGTGGAGCACGCCTACAAGCGTGGGCTAAATCCGGCTCTGGCTGGGCTCGCAGGAATCGGAGCGGCCGGGGCTCTCGGAAATGCTCTCGGTTCAGCGATGGAACTCCGCGAGTATTTCGTGATCGTGCCGCTGGAGTCGAGCGGCGACCGTGACTTTGCCGTGCAGCGAGCCGGAACGGGAAACGGCGGGCGGCGAATTGAGGGCACGTCTCTCAATCTTGTCAGCCCAGGCGACGGCACCGCATTCCCCGAACTGCCTTTGAGTCTTCGAGACGCCCTTGTGGCCGAGGGGAGCAAGGTCATCGTGGAGCGGCGAGGGGACACCATGCTCATCGCCATGGCAGCCGAGTCCGACATCACCTTGGGCGGTCGAGGCGTGCGAAATCGGCTACTCCGCGTAGCTTCCGCAGCAGTTGAATGAGCGGCGAAGAGTCGTTCCGCTGGATTGCTCGCCACGAACGGGCAGCCCGCGTCAGCTTGCCCACGCCACACGGCCCGCGAAGAATGAGAACCTGCCGCCGGTTGATGGGGGCGGGTTCTTTTCTTTTCGCCATCACGTCCCAAATCGCGTTTCGCGTGAAGCCATCGCGTCAGCAAAACGACACACGCAGCATTCTCCCACGAGCAACTTTCATCACGGCATCACCGAATAGTTGTCGCCGGTCCAGGCGAGTGAGCTCCGAGCGTCGTCAGGGCGAAATGGCTTGTTCACTTCTTGCGTGCTCAGCGTCGGCCTGTCTCTCGCTTTTGGGCGTCGGGCTTCGCTCAGCACCGGTCGCGCCCAGGCCGCTTCGCGTCCGCTTGCAGCGGAAACCTGTCACGCCCGGATGCCAATCGCTCGCCCTGAGACACGCTGCCGCTTCGCCAGGTTCCTTTCGGCTCGTGGTCCGCCCTCAGCCGCAGGTGAAGGGACGGAACCCCTTCGCAACAAACGAAAGGAACCAAAATCATGAAAGCAGAACAAGCCAAACAACTCGCCGACAACGCCCTCGCAGACCTCACCGCCGCACTGGAGCAGGGACAAAGCGACAACCTCACGGCATATCTTGCCGCGATGGGTCGCTTCCATCAGTACTCGTGGGGCAACGTGCTGCTGATTCTGTCGCAGAAACCCGACGCGACGAGAATTGCAGGCTTCAACGCTTGGAAACGCTTCAACCGGTTCGTGAAGAAGGGCGAAAAGGGCATCGTGATCATCGCCCCCATGCTGATCAAGCCGAAAGAAGAGCGGCAGGAGGAAGAAAAGTCGATTCTTCGCTTCAAAGCCGTGTATGTCTTCGACGTGGGGCAAACCGACGGCGAACCGCTGCCCGAATTCGCTCGTGTCGGAGGCAATCCGAACGGCCACACGGAACGACTCAAATCACTGATCGCCGCGAAGAGCATTCAACTGGAATATGCGGAATCACTCGGCGGAGCGCACGGGCGTTCGCACGGCGGACGCATTGAGGTGCTCTCGGCTCTGCCGCCGGCGGAAGAGTTTTCGGTTCTCGCTCACGAGCTTGCTCATGAGATCCTGCACAAGGGCGACCGTCGCAAAGAAACGTCGAAGACGGTTCGTGAGACTGAAGCCGAGGCCGTCGCATTCGTGGTCTGCCAAGCCATCGGACTTGAGACCAACACCGCCGCATCAGACTACATCCGGCTCTATGACGGCGACAAAGATACGCTCGCCGAATCGCTCGACAACATTCAGCAGACCGCCGCTGAAATCATCGCGGCGATCATTCACGCTGAACCGACCGAGTGACAGTCCGCTCGCCGAAAGCCGATCTCCGGATCGGCTTTCGTTTTGTTCGCGGAGGGGAGGAAGGAAGGAGGGCAGGGGAACCTGGGAACGCTGGTTCCACGAGTACCTGTGCTTATATTTAGCGAAGCTTCAGGGCTTGAGACTCGGATGGTGTTTTCCGATCCATGCCTCGACTTCCGTTCGAAGCCGTTGAGCGAGGGCGACCATTTCGTTCGCCTCAACTTCCGAAATCACTCCGGCACGCTCGTAATCCGATTCGTTTCGCTTTTCGCGAAAGTCGTTCAGAAGGGCGACCGTTTTTGCGTCCCATTTCAGAGTCAACTCAAGCGAGCTAATCACGCGAAAATGGTGGGCGACGCGCGCCGCTTGATAGCCCGACGCCGCCAATGCCGCCGTCGAAAGCTGAAGGGCGGCGTTGTACGCGATGTTGAACTTCCAGTCGGTATCGAGATTGGCGGTTTGGCACGCCTTTAGATCGCGGTCGGCGAGGCCGAAAAGCTCCGTGATTTCGTTCCGGCTTGATCTGTGCGGCTTGAGCCAGCCGTTATTTTGCCAACTTTGAAAACTCACGTTCGCCACCGATGAGGAATATCTTCGGGCTCTCGGCAACTCGCGTCACGAATTGCTGGCCTTCCGAAAGCTTACGACGAAACTCGCTGGCGAGATAGACCTTGGTGTTCAGTTCCCGTCGTAACTCATTGTGAGCCGGACGAATTGCTGCGTAAACGTCGCTCGGCTTGATGGCGTCGCCGATGACCATGACATCCACATCGCTTTCCGATTGCTCGCGGGCCTTCGCAACCGACCCGAATATGAACGCGACGCTAATCTCGCTCGCGAGCGGAGCCAGGGCGGCCCGCAACACGTCAGCCACGCCGAACGTTTTTCGAATCAAGCCGCGAAGCTCTTCAAAAACGGGACAATCCGGATTGGCCTGAAAATACGTCTGGCGACCTTCGACAACTCGCCGGAGAATGCCGCATTCAGATAACCGCGCAAGCTCTCGTTGAGTGGCTCCTGACCCAAGACCGATTTCGCGGACAATTTGACGCTGATAGAATCGCTCTTCAACGTGGCCGTACAGCAACCGAAGCACGGCTTGCCGAGCCGCCCCAAAGAGGGCGTCGGCTATCGAATCAGTTTGCGGTTTAGACTGTGCACCCATATTGGGTTCTATCGTACCCAATTTGAGTACGCTTGAATAGCCCCATGAAAAAGGGCCGAATTGCCCCCTTCCCAGGGCCTTGTTGTGCATGATAACATCCTTTATCATGCGTAACTAGGACGAGCAGGGGAAGCCTGTTCGGACACTTAAACGGGCCGCTGTCGGCCGCAACCGAATGACGAACACACGGCTCCCGCTCGCACGCAATCGAATTGTCGGGTTGGAGCAACGCGAGGCACCTGCCATCATCCGCTTTGCCGGAAACAACGCCCGCTTCGCGTACGACGAGTTCTTCGCCGGTGAAGAGAACTCTCACACCGAGCGAGCCTATCGCCATGCGGTTGATCGGTTTCTTGATCACTGCGAGTTGCTCGGCATTGCATTGACAGAAGTCACGCCCGGTTTAGTCAGTGATTATCTCAAGGGTCTTCAAGCCCAGATCAAGACGGGACGCAACGAACCCGAGCGTTTCAAGCCAGCGTCGAAGCCCATGAAGAAACTCCACTTGGCAGGTATCCGCAAATTCTTCGACAAGCAGGTCGAACGGCACGCCATCGGGCTCAATCCGGCTCTTTCGGTACGCGGCCCGAAGCACAGCATGACCGAGGGCAAGACGCCTGCCCTTACCGTTAAGCAGGCCCGTGCCCTTCTCGCCGGGATCGATACTCGCACCGTGATTGGCTTGCGTGACCGCGCCATTATCGCGGTGATGATCTACACTGCGGTTCGTGCGGGAGCCGTCTCAAAGTTGCGGCGGCGGGACTTCTACCCCGACGGTCGTCAGTCCGTCTTTCGATTCGATGAGAAAGGCGGCAAGGTCCGCGACATCCCGGCTCGTCACGATCTGGAAGGCTTTGTCCGCGAGTATCTCGCGGCAGTTGGAGACCCTGAACCCGACGCTCCCCTCTTCCGCTCGGCAGTCGGCCGAAGCGGCAAGATGAGCGACAACGGCATGAGTGAGAACGACGTGCTTCGCATGGTGAAACGCAGGCTTAAGGCGGCAGGCTTGCCCGCCGACCGCCTCACCTGCCATTCGTTCCGAGCGACCACGATCACCGACTTGCTTGACCAGGGCGTGCCCTTGGAGGATGTTCAGTACTTAGCGGGGCATTCCGACCCGCGAACCACACGGCTGTACGACCGGCGGAAGAAACAAGTCACGAGGAACATCGTGGAGCGGATTTCGATTTGAGGAAAGTCGTGCCGATGGACGCCAGAGAGGCCGCAATTCAACTCGGTCAAAAATGCCTTGAGGCAACGCCTGTCATTGTTCTCGGGAGCGGAGCATCTATGCCTTATGGCGTTGGCGGCATGACCGAGCTTCGGAATCACCTCCTTGCCACAGTCAACCCGACGCCCGACGACAAGGCTACGTGGGACTCATTCACCGACCAATTGAAAAAGCACAACAGCGACCTCGAATCTGCCCTTCAAGCAGTCACCCTATCCGATTCCCTGCTTGACCAAGTGGTCCGCCGAACACGCGAAATGATTCTCCAAGATGAACTTCTACTGGCAGACAAGGTCCTTGCCCGTGAAGTCCGCCTAACGTTGACCCGGCTCTTTAACCACTTGTTTAACAGCACGCACCACACTCTTTCTGTCGTCACGACAAACTATGACCGTCTTTCCGAGTACGCCGCTGATGTTGCCAGAGTCAATCACTACACGGGTTTTAGCGGAAGCTATTTCAAGTTCTTTGACAACGCCGCCAAGAATCCGCGTGCTTCCGCAAAACAACGCACCGTTGAGGTTTGGAAGGTGCATGGCTCCTTGGACTGGTTCAAAGACCAAGACGGACTTGCGGTCGCACTTCCTTGCGACGTGGCATTCCTTCACAAGTTGACTCCCCTTATCGTCACGCCCGGCGTGACCAAATATGCCGCCACGCATCAAGAGCCATTTCGTTCAATCATGCAGAATTCGGACGCCGCCCTCGTCGCGGCTCGGTCTTTCTTGTGCATTGGCTATGGATTCCGTGATGAACACATCCAGCCCAAGCTCATTGAGCGTGTTCAAAGAGACAGCATCCCCATTGTGGTACTTGCCCGCACCCTCAGCGATTCTGCACGTGCATTCTTAGCGAAGTGCAAGCACACCGGGTATCTCGCGCTTGAACAAGCTGGAACTTCGACAAGAGCGTTCTTCCACGGCAACGCGACCGGAATCGACATCCCCAATAGTTCGCTTTGGGAGTTCGACACATTCCTCGACGCTACTACGACTGTGGCCTAGGAGAAGTAATGGCACTATTCGACTATCAAGACGCCGAATCACTTGGAAGGGTCAAGGCGGTGGACACGGCGACTGTCGTCGTCACAGTTGACAACCTCGACCTGTTGCGAAAGCTCCAAGTGAACCGCCTCGTAGTTCTCCAGAGTTCACGAGCTGGCCAGCACCTCGTCGGCATAGTTCAGAAGATCATCCGTGATGCTGCGACCGAAGACACATTAGGCGATATCGGCGACGAAACAGATGAGGCGCAGGAGCAAGAACGAAACGTCGTGAGAATAACCCTCATTGGCACGTTCATCGACCGATTGGGCACAACTGACAATGTATTCCGTCGGACGCTCGAAACTGTCCCGGAAATTGACGCTAACTGTTTTGCTATTGAGGGCGATCGACTTACCAAATTCATGCGCGCCACCTCGTTCGCGGCGGGCGCGGACAAGCATCGCCTCTCGCTAGGCACTTACACACTCGACGACAAAGCCGAGGCGTTTTTGAATGCCAATCGTTTTTTTCAACGTCATGCAGTAATTGTCGGTAGCACAGGGTCAGGTAAATCATGGACAACGGCCCGCCTGTTGGAGCAAGTCGCACAGCTTCCCAATGCGAATGCGGTACTTTTCGACATTCACGGCGAATATCGTCCATTGTCGGGCACTGGCATTCGTCACCTGCGGGTTGCCGGTCCGGCAGACTTAGCCAAGGGAAAAGATGTTCCCGATGACGTACTGTACCTCCCCTATTGGCTCCTCAGCTATGAAGACATGACTTCAATGCTCGTTGACCGAAGCGACCAAAACGCACCGAATCAAGCGATGGTGCTTTCCCGCACCGTCACTGCGTGTAAGCGAGACTATCTCACGAAAGGCAAGCATGATGACGTGCTCGCAAATTTTACCGTCGATAGTCCGGTTCCATACGACATCAAAGCTGTCTTGAAGGAACTGTCTCGCCTTGATACGGAAATGGTGCAGGGTTCGAGTGGTCGCGATAAGCAGGGTGAGTTTCACGGAAGGTTGAGTCGATTCATTGCCAGACTGGAGAACAAGCTGAATGACCGCCGACTTGGATTCATGTTTGCGGCCCCAGACTCTGTAAGCGATTTCAAGTGGCTTGCAGATTTCGCCACGCTACTCATGGCAGGCACACGCGACCAGTCCCAGAAGTCTGGGGGCGTCAAAATCATCGATTTCTCAGAAGTGCCATCCGACATTCTCCCGCTAATTGTCAGCAGAATCGCGAGCCTGATGTTCCTTGTCCAACAGTGGACGGAGCGACCGCATCGACATCCCATTGCGTTGTTCTGCGACGAGGCACATTTGTATATTTCGTCGCAAACCGATGCCGGTGGCGTTGCTGATGCCGCATTGCGATACTTCGACCGAATCGCGAAGGAAGGTCGCAAGTACGGAGTCGGGTTAGTTGTCATAAGTCAACGGCCGTCCGAGGTCAGTCGTACAGTACTCAGCCAATGTAACAATTTCGTCGCCCTTCGCCTTACAAACGCCGAGGACCAGTCGGTTGTAAAACGTTTGCTTCCCGACAGTTTGGGAGGCTTCACCGATCTTCTCCCAGTCCTCGATACGGGCGAAGCGTTGGTAGTCGGCGACGCGAGCCTGTTGCCGAGCCGAATTCGCATTCTTGAACCAAATGCGAAGCCCGACAGTGGCACCATCGACTTTTGGAACAGGTGGGGCGAAGACAAACAGGTTGAAGCCATTTCCAAAGCAGTTCAGTCATGGCGATGTCAGAGTATCGTCGCAGCCAATCCGCCGAAGAAGTGAGCAACGGAGTGTGTATGAGTGACGCCATCATCGAAAATCCCGTCCATTGAACTGAGTGCGAAATGTCACTTGAGCTAATCGACAATGTAAACCACCTCCTAGGCGACAGCCTTAAGCAGTCGCTCCGGCCCGGCATGAAGCTCAAGATCGCCGCATCGTGCTTTTCCATTTACGCGTTCGAGGCACTCAAGGAAGAGCTTGAACGCATCGGATCATTCGAGTTTATCTTCACATCGCCGACGTTTGTTCCCGACGAGGTAACGGATGCCGACCGCAAGGTGCGGCGGGAGTTCTTCATTCCGAAGGCCGAACGAGAACGCGGCTTCTACGGCAGCGAGTTCGAGATTCAGCTTAAGAACAAGCTCACGCAGCGTGCGATTGCTAAGGAGTGTGCGGAATGGATGCGTCGGAAGGCCACATTCCGGTCGAATCGCGGCAAGGCCCCGATGCAGCAATTTATCTGCCTCCAGAGTGACGCCGACCGGGCAGTCTATCAGCCGCTTCACGGTTTCACGGCCGTTGATCTTGGGTATCAACCGGGCAACGCGATATCCAATTTCGTCAACCGCATTGACGAAGCGTCGTTTACAACGACGTACCTCTCGCTCTTCGATCAGGTATGGAGCGACCCGTCGAAGATCGAAGACGTAACCGAGCGACTGTGTGACCACATCGCGACGGTTTATCAGGAGAACTCGCCGGAGCGTGTCTATTTCCTAATGCTCTACAACATCTTCAGCGAGTTTCTCGAAAACATCAGCGAAGACGTTCTGCCCAATGACCTGACCGGCTATCAAGACAGCCTGATTTGGAAGAAGCTCTACAACTTTCAGCGTGACGCCGCGACCGGGATCATCAACAAGCTGGAGACGTATAACGGCTGCATCCTTGCCGATAGCGTCGGCTTGGGAAAGACCTTCTCGGCTCTCGCCGTCATCAAGTATTACGAGCTTCGCAACCGTTCCGTGCTCGTGCTCTGCCCGAAAAAGCTCGCCGACAACTGGCTCAATTACAACCGCAATCTCACGACGAACATCTTTGCCCGCGACCGCTTCAGCTACGACGTGCTTTGTCACACCGACTTGCTTCGCACGACCGGCGAATCATTCGGCACTCCGCTCAATCGCATCAATTGGGGTAATTACGACCTTGTCGTCATCGATGAGTCGCACAACTTCCGAAACAACGACGTGTTCAAAGACCGCGAGACCCGTTATCAGCGGCTCTTGAACTCCGTCATTCGCCAGGGCGTGAAGACGAAGGTCCTTATGTTGTCCGCTACGCCGGTCAACAATCGGTTTTCCGACCTTCGCAATCAGCTTGCCCTTGCTTACGAAGGCGAGTCGGAGAACCTCCGCGAAAAGATCGGCATCAGCAAAGACATCGAGGAAGTGTTCCGCCGAGCACAAGCCGTTTTCAACGCTTGGTCGAAACTGCCGCCGGATCAACGCACGGCTGAAGCGATCCTAGACGCACTCGATTTCGATTTCTTCGAGGTGCTCGACAGCGTTACGATTGCCCGCTCTCGAAAGCACGTCGAGACGTTTTATGACACCGCCGACATTGGCAGCTTCCCCGAACGACGAAAGCCCGTATCGGTTCATTGCCAGTTGACGCACCGTTCCGATGTCATTGGCTTCAACGAGATTTTCACGCAACTTTCGATGCTTAGGCTCGCCGTCTACGCCCCGCTCAGCTACATCTTGCCGAGTCGTATCGCCAAGTACCAGGAAATGTACGACACGGAAGTACGAGGGGGCGGCGGCACGCTTCGCCAGGCCGACCGCGAGAAGAGCTTGCAAGGATTGATGACCATCAACCTGCTTAAGCGACTCGAAAGCTCAGTCGAATCGTTTCGCATCACGCTGCACAAGCTGAAAACCAACCACACCGCGACGCTCGAAAAGATCGAGAAATTCAAGAAGGACGGCATCGACCCCGGCTTTGACGACATAACGGGAGCTTTCGAGAACACCGACCCTGAAGACGACGACTTCCCCGACCCGACCGACGGCAGTATCGGCGGCAAGGTTCGAGTACGGCTGTCAGATATGGACCTTCCGTCTTGGGAGCACGACCTCCAGGCAGATTTGGGAGTCATCGAAGAACTGCTCGCGGAGATGCACAAAATCACGCCGGAGCACGACGCCAAGCTCCAGCACTTGAAGACGCAGATCAACAGCAAGGTGTCGTCGCCGATCAATCCCGGCAACCGAAAGATTCTGCTCTTCACCGCGTTCGCGGACACGGCCGAGTATCTCTACAAGCACCTGTCCCCTCACCTTCTCAAAGAGCACAAGATTCAAAGCGGCTTGGTGACGGGCACCGGCACGCCCCGAACAACGCTCGGTAAGGGCTACGACTTTCAGGCGGTACTTACGCTCTTCTCTCCGAAGGCGAAGGAGAAGGCCCTGACCATGCCGAACGAGACCGGCGTCATCGACCTTCTCATCGGAACCGACTGCATTTCAGAGGGACAAAACCTTCAGGACTGTGACTATCTCATCAACTACGACATCCATTGGAACCCGGTCCGAATCATCCAGCGGTTCGGCCGCATCGACCGCATTGGCTCCAAGAACGCCACGATCCAGCTTGTGAACTACTGGCCCGACATCACGCTCGACGAATACATCCGACTCAAAGAGCGAGTCGAAAGTCGCATGATCATCGCCGACGTGACGGCCACCGGCGACGACAACCCGCTCACCGCCGAGGCCAACGACGTTTCGTACCGAAAGGAGCAGCTTCGCCGCCTCCAAGAAGAAGTCATCGACATGGAGGACCTGAAGACCGGCGTCTCCATTACGGATCTCGGCTTGAACGACTTTCGGATGGACTTGCTCAATTACGTCAAAACCGCTGGCGACCTTGCGACGCTTCCGAACGGCTTGCACGCCGTGGTCCCGGCCGACCCCGCTCGCGGATTGCATCCGGGCGTCATTTTCGCCCTTCGCAACCGCAACCACGCCGTCAACATCAACCAGCAGAATCGCTTGCACCCGTACTACTTGCTCTACATGGGCAACGACGGCCAGACCATCGCCAAGCACACCGAGGTCAAGCAGCTTTTGGATCTTGCTCGTGCCGCGTGCCGCGACAAGCCCGACCCGATACCCGCCGCGTATGGCCCATTCAACGAGGCCACCGACGACGGCCGAAACATGGCTCTGTATTCCGGCTTGCTCGCCCAGGCCATCCGCAGCATCGTAGACGTGAAGGAGGACAAGGACCTCGACAGTCTGTTCACCGGCACGACGACGACCGCGTTGACGAACACCATCGCCGGGCTGGACGACTTCGAGCTTCTCTCGTTTCTCGTGGTGCAGGAAGCGAAATGACCTTCGGCCTGTTCGAGTATCCGACCCACGCCGCCTTCGGCCGCGTATTGCCCAAGAGCAAGGTCTTTGCCTTTGGCACTGTGAGCCGTCGGCTCAAGGACCTCTTTGCCGCCGAGGTCGAACGAATCGTCTGGCGGTTCAAGCTCGCCCCGGAGACGGTCAATCTACCGGCCGTTCCCGGCGTCGCCGAAATTCAGGTCTTCGGCGTCGAACTGAAACCGAGTATCCAGGAGCTTACGGAGGACGTGCTCCGCTGCATCGACAACGCCATCGGCTTCCCCATCGTGTTTGAAATAGTCGCTCCCACGGCCAAGGGTGCCCGTGTTAAAGTTGTCGCCGCGTACAAGCGACCAAGCGAGGCGGACGCGAGCAAGTGGGTGGTCGGCGATTACGTCTCGACTGAGTGGGTGCCCGCCGACGCGAAGCGGTCTCCCCTTCCCGTGACGTTGAATCTCGGGAGCCTATACGAACAAATGCTCCGGCACTTAATGCCCGTCGCGGGTAGACCGGGCGAGTCGCTCAAAGAGCTTGCGGAGCGGCAAAGACTCTTCGCCGTGAAGCAGCGAGAGTTAGAAAGGCTGACGCAGCAGCTAAAGCGGGAGAAGCAGTTCAATCGCAAGGTTGAAATCAACCGGCAGGTACGAGACGTTAAGGCCGAGATGGACGCACTGGTTGACGGCCAGAATCGGTAGGGAATGACGATGGACAAGCTGAAGATGCATACGCCGGACGGTACGAAGGAAAACATCGACCGCATCGCGGAGTCGTTCCCTAATTGTATCACAGAGACGAAAAACGATAAAGGCGTCGTGACGCGAACCATCGACTTCGATCAGCTCCGACAGGAACTCTCAGAGCAGGCCGTTGATGGTCCACGCGAACGTTACCACCTTAACTGGCCGGGCAAGCGAGAGGCTTTGCTCGCAGCCAATGCACCAATCGCTAGAACGCTGCGTCCGGTTCCATCAGAAAGTGTTGCATTTGAGACAACCCGCCACTTGTTCATTGAGGGTGATAATCTTGAAGCCATGAAACTGTTGCAGGAATCGTACCTCAACAGAATCAAAATTATTTACATGGACCCGCCCTACAACACGGGCCATGACTTTCTCTACAACGACGACTTCAAAGAAGATTCGGCTGCCTATTTCAGGCGATCCAATCAAGTGGACGACGCGGGATCTCGAATGGTCGCAAACACCGATGCTAACGGTCGATTCCATTCAGATTGGCTGACGATGATGTATCCCCGCTTGCGGCTTGCCAGAACTCTGCTCTCACCGACAGGCATTCTGTGCATCTCGATTCATGATGCAGAGGTCGCGAACTTGAAACTCATGTGCGACGAAGTATTTGGCTCGCAGAACTTCGTCGGTCAGGTTACTTGGAAAGCACGTGTAAAACCCGTGAATATTGGAGAGGCCAAGTACCGTCCGCAAAAGGAGGTTGAGTATGTCCTACTGTATCAGCGTCAACTTACGGCGGGTACGTTTTCTCCATTATTTACTGGTGGCGTTAGGACCTATCCCGAAGACCTTAATGGAAGAAAGTACCGACTCGCCACAATCCTTAAGTCAAATCGCGGAGTCAATTTCCGGTCCACAATGACTTTCAGCCTCGGCGATTACACACCACCCGATGGCCAACGGTGGCAAGCAGGCGAAGATGTAATCAAACAGTTGAACGAGGATGGCTATATCGAGTTTCGAGATGGAACTCCATTCAAGCGGTACTTCGAAGACGAAGAGGGTGCCGAGCATGACCCGTTCTATTGCTTCATGGAAGGAGACTGGTCGTCAACTTCTGAAGCGGGTAAGAGTGAGCTTAATCGGCTAGTGGGAAACCGACACGGATTCGATACCGTCAAGCCGGTGAGATTGATTCGCACACTTCTTGAGGCGTGCACCGCTCCTGACCAAGAACAAGTCGTGCTGGATTGTTTTTGTGGGTCTGGGACGACAGCTCAGGCTGTGATGGAAGCGAATGCTGCCGGGCGAATATTGCGTTACATCATGATCCAATTGCCGGAACCGTGCGACGAAGACGGCGAGGCGTTCAAGGCGGGATTCCGAACTGTAGCCGACATCGGGAAGCAGCGGATTCGGCGAGCGGGCGAGGCCATAAGAGAGGACGCTGGTCTCAATGGCCCAAGGCTTGATATTGGGTTTCGCGTGTTTCGGGTGGATACGTCAAATATGAAAGACGTCTACTACCAGCCTGACGCCGTCACACAAGAGACACTTCACGGTCTTGTGGACAACATCAAAGAAGACCGTTCGGACGAAGATTTGTTGTTTCAAGTGTTACTGGATTGGGGCGTGTACTACGGTATGACCCTTCCCATCAAGAAAGAACTGATTGCCGGAAAGACGGTTTACTTGGTTGACACGAACGCATTGGTGGCTTGCTTTGAGCCGGGGATTGACGAAGCATTCATCAAGGACTTGGCCAAGCGAAAGCCGTTGCGAGCTGTGTTTCGAGACAACGGCTATGGTACTGACGCCGCGAAGATTAACGTGGAGCAGATCTTCAAGCTTCTGTCCCCCGGCACCGAGGTCAAGAGCCTCTAACGGAGCCTGACCTGATGAAACTGAAATTCAAAAGGCAGGCGTACCAGTCCGCCGCAGTTGATGCGGTTGTGAACTGCTTCGCGGGGCATCCTTTCTCCGGTGGGCTAAGTTATCGCATCGACCCAGGTCGATCCCAGCAGACGCCGCAACTGAAGATGACAGCTTTAGAGGAACTGACTGGCTTCAAGAATGCCGAATTCGGCTTGCCGCTTACAAAACTGCTGGAGAATCTTCAGGCCGTGCAGCGGCACCAGAATCTTCCAGTGTCCGGGTCGCTCGTGAGCACCGCGATCTGCCCCGTCAATTTCGACATCGAGATGGAAACCGGCACCGGCAAGACTTACTGCTACATCAAGACGATGTTCGAGATGAACAAGCGGTACGGGTGGACCAAGTTCATCGTAGTCGTGCCGAGCATCGCCATCCGCGAGGGCGTGCACAAATCATTCGAGATTACGGCAGACCATTTCTTCGAGGACTACGGCAAGCGGGCACGCTTTTTCATTTACGATTCAAGAGATTTGCCAAATCTGGAACACTTCTCGTCAGACGCTGGCATAAACGTGATGATCATCAACGTCCAGGCGTTCAACGCCACCGGCAAGGACGCCCGCCGCATTTACGAGGAACTGGACGACTTCCAGTCCCGCCGTCCCATCGACGTAATTAAACAGAACCGGCCGATCCTGATTCTTGACGAGCCGCAAAAGATGGAGGGCAAACGGACGCTCGATTCGCTGAAGGAATTCAACCCCCTAATGGTGCTCCGCTACTCCGCGACCCACAAGACGCAGCACAATAAGGTGCATCGACTGGACGCCCTTGATGCGTACAACCAGAAGCTCGTGAAGAAGATCGCCGTTCGCGGAATTTCGACAAGGGGATTCACGGGAACCAACGCTTATCTGTATCTGGAATCGATTGAAGTCTCCGTATCGAAGCCGCCGACGGCTCGAATCGAGTTGGAGGTGCAGACCAAGTCCGGCATCAAGCGAGAGACTCGCAAGCTGGGAAGGAACGACAATTTGCAAGACGTGTCCGGCGGCTTGAATCAGTACAAGGGCTTCGTCATTTCCGACATCGACGCCCTGGCCGACACCGTGAGCTTTACGAACGGCCACCGCCTCCACAGCGGCGAGGCCAGCGGCGACGCAGATGAAATGACCATCCGCCGCATCCAAATCCGCGAGTCCATCAAGGCCCACCTTGAGAAAGAGCAATCGCTCTTCGACCAGGGTATCAAAACGCTCACCCTCTTTTTCATCGATGAGGTCGCAAAGTACCGCCAATATGACGACCAGGGGGAGCAGCCCGGCGAGTACGCTCGGATCTTCGAGGAAGAGTATGCCCGGCTCCGGGATGAATCGCTCACGCTCTTCAGCAGCACCCGTTACGCGAATTATCTCAAGGGGATCGACGTTTCGAGAACACACGACGGTTATTTCTCAATCGACAAAAAGAGCAAGCGATTGGTTGACCCGGAGGCGAAGAAGACCGGCGAGCTTGCTGGCCAGACCGACGACGTAGACGCCTATGACTTGATTCTCAGGAACAAGGAGCGACTGCTCTCGCTTGAAGAGCCGGTTCGATTCATTTTCTCACACTCGGCATTGCGAGAGGGCTGGGACAATCCGAACGTATTCGTCATCGGCACGCTCAAGCACAGCGACAACACGGTAAGCCGTCGCCAGGAAGTCGGACGCGGTATGAGACTCGCTGTCGTTTCAGACGGGCCGCTCAAAGGCGAACGCATGGACGACCCCGCAACAGTGCATCAGGTAAACGTCCTCACGGTTGTGGCTAGCGAGAGCTACAAGGACTTCGTTGCGGGTTTGCAGAAAGACATCAGCGAGTCGCTTTCAGAACGACCGCGTGTGGCCAACGAAACGTATTTCACCGGCAAAGTGCTCACGACCGAGACCGGCGACGTGCCCGTTACGCCGCAAATCGCGAAGCAGATCTATCGCTATCTCGTGAAGAACGACTACACCGACGACAAGGACGGCATCGCTGCAAAGTATCACGAAGCGAAGAAGGAAGGCACGCTTGCGGCCCTCCCCGAAGAACTGAAGCCGCACGCCGACCAGGTGTTCAAACTGATTGACAGCGTGTTCAGCGACTCCCAGATGCCGACCATCGAGGACGACCGGAAATCAAAGACCAACCCCCTAAATAAGAACTTCGAGAAGAAGGAGTTCCAGGAGCTTTGGACCCGCATCAATAAAAAGGCGGCGTACACGGTTCAATTTGAGTCGGATGAGCTGATCAAGAAATGTGTCGCGGCCCTGAACAAAGAACTCAATGTCGCTCCGCTTCAATACACGGTGCATCGGGGAGAACAGACTGCCGAGGCGACGGTCGAATCGCTGAAGGCGGGCGAAGCGTTCAAATTGAGCGAAATAGAGACGACGGAGCACAGAGCGTCGGTTCATTCCGCCGTGAAATACGACCTAATCGGCACGATTGCGGAGAAGACGCAGTTGATGCGACGTACCGTCGCCGCAATCCTCGCGGGAGTTCAGAAGCTCACTTTCGACCAGTTCAAAACGAACCCCGAGGACTTCATTCTTAAGGCCGCGAGAATCATCAATGAGCAGAAGGCGACGGTCATCGTTGAGCACCTTGCCTACGACCCAATCGAGGACCGCCACGACGTGGCTATCTTCACGCAGGAGAAGTCCAAGGAGAGTTTCGCCAAGGCGATGAAGGCGAACCGCCACATCTACGATTACGTTTTCACCGATTCCCGCATTGAGCGAAAGTTCGTTGAGGAACTGGACACGGGGACCGAGGTTGTCGTTTACGCCAAACTGCCCAAGGCCTTTTCAATCCCGACGCCCGTCGGCAATTACAACCCGGATTGGGCCATCGCTTTCGAGCAAGGAAAGGTCAAGCACGTCTATTTCGTGGCCGAGACCAAGGGGTCAATGTCATCGCTGGAGCTTCGAGAAATCGAGGAGTGCAAGATTCGTTGTGCCCGGAAATTCTTTGCCAAGATCACATCCGAACAGGTGCGGTACGACGTGGTAGAGAGCTACGGTAAGTTGATGGAGTTGGTAAAGTAACTCCCTTCACGATTCGATCACGCCGCTTCTGCTAGCCAGCCCGACTCAAATGCCCGTACCACTCGCCGACGTAGCCGCAGTGCCGAGACCGGCACCGGCTCGAATCCCGCCGTCTCGCGGACTCGATTCACCGCTCGCCAAATGTTGAGCAATTGACGCCGCACCGGGGCGTATCGCTCAAAGCGGACTGCTGCGAACACGGCCGCGAGATTTTCCACTGACCGATGCGGAGCAAGGCCGACGAGATACGCCTTGAGCTTCCGATATTCGTCCGGATGAATCCGCACGGACGGATGGAGCCGTCCATCAACTCCCCGCTTGAGCGAGATGCTATACCCCGCGAACCGAATCGCATCCCGGCGGGCATCCCGGAAATTCGGCTCATCGCTGAAGAACCGATGCTCGCCATGCGAGCAAAGGAGCACAAAGTAGCGACCATGCCGCAGGTAGTGCATGTTCGCTAGGCCCGCCTTCTTTCGGCGTGCCCTTGCCCACCGTGAGATGCCGATGCCGTAGCGGTCAATGAGCTTCGCGTCGATTGAGGCCGGATCTTTACGATCGGGGATCGTCCCGGTCACGTAAAAGCAGTAGCCGTGCCCCAGATAGGACACGGCAAGCTGCTGAACAAATCCGGCCTCTGAAGCCGCGACGCACCGATACATCGTTGACCGCTCGTTCGCCCAGATACACGCGGGCGAAAAGTTGGAGAATGTTCATGGGCACATTCTCCGGAAGCCCGCGAGTTGAATCCCTTCGGCGGCATCGGCACCCCGCAACCGCATAAGCGGCGGCGAACGCGCCTTGGCCTGAAACCTCGCGTGAAAATCCTCTCTCTCGTTGTCACCTTCCTTTCTATCCCCGCTCGGTCCAGGCTGCGGCGCGCCGACTGTCTTTCCAGTTGGCCCCGCCGCAATACATGGCTGTTGCGGTTGAAAACCCGACGACAGGCACTCGGTACACCCCGAGTGCCTGTCGTCATTCCGCCGTCAAAAGACGCCTCACGTCCCCGTGAAGCCTCCTTAGACCGCAGCACCTTTCCTTATCCAGGAACCCGAATCGGCGAGCTTCCGCTCTCCGTTCGATACGTTTGACTTGATGGATTGAAACACGTCACCGCTTTCATCGTCACATCGCACCCGGCACCACCCGTTAGTGCGTGAACGGTCGCAGCACTGCCTTGCACTGCGTCCGCACGGCTCCCGCCGTCTCTTACTTGCGGCACTCTTCCAGACAAGGGTATTTGAATCACGTGCCTGACAAGACACGCACCGATGGACCACATCGGCCACCCCTGTCCTTACCCGGTTTGAAAGAATCGTTGCACAATCGTTCACGTCGCTAGAGGCTTAAGCCTCAGCAAATCACGCTATGTCCGAGGCTCCCGCCTTGGCATAGTTTCCAACCGCTCCGCGAGGAAGCGGATGATTTCAGGGGGAAAAAGACAGAAAGGCCCCCTTACCCATGCATGACTTGTGTTCGCGGTTCGGCACCGTCTCCGATTGCACTTACCGGCAAGGGCTTGACGCCCCTTTCATCGTTGAGCTATTCGCCGCGAGTCGTTTCGACTCGTCGCCGGGCAACGTCAATTGCTCGGTTCCAGGTGTCGCCACCTTAGAAGCTCCCGACGCCGGTAGGCGTTGAACGAACCTGACGGGACTTGCACCCGAATTGCCCGATAAGGGCTGTGGCCCGTTCCCCGCTAGGGGATTTGCACCGACCTTCGATTCTTACGGCCTCGACTCCGAAGGGGGAGAATTTGGAGTCGAGGTTTTTCCCGGTCGCCCCTCTTCCGAGGGATTGACCATTGGATAGAAGCTGGAGATTACGCTCACGAGGGAGGATTACTTCCAGCAGCCTCCATCGAACGTGGCGGGCCAGTCTCCTGGCACCACGCTCTACGCGTTCGCTTGCATGACGGCTGGTTAGGCCGTCCCCTTAGCTCGGTTGGTAGGCCGAGTTTGCCGGGTGCAAGCGACCATCAAGTAACGTTGAAGGCACGCGTGTGCGTGTTCGACAACAACGAGACCACCTTGTCTCGCCACGACACCATGCCACAGGAGTGTACGGAAAGCACATAGTTTTGCGAACGACACGACGCCGTGAGAACGACCGCGAGGATGCAGACAGACTCAGATGTTTGGAAACCCCGCACACCCGGTTTCCAAGCCTTCCCCACCCCTTTTTCCCCTCCGCGTCGAATACGGAAGGCCTTATCGCGTTATCGCGATAACGGAGCTATCGCACTGGCCGTGCAATCCGAATGCCGGACTGAAGCACGTTTGTAATGACCTTTTCGAAGGCTTCGATTGCGGCCAGATCTCCATTCGGCGGGCGAATGGTTCGGCCCGTGGCACGAGCACGGTCAATCAATTCGTTCTCCGAGTGAATCAGCAGGCGAATCGCGGACCGCAGAACGTGGCTGGCCTTGAGGGCGGTTCCTAATTCCGCTCCGATGTTGGTGACGAGCCGCTCCAATGCTCGCTCTTCAGAAGCGGTCATTAGAACCCGCTTTTCGCGCTCCATTCGCTCGCCAAGCGGTGAGACCGCCGAGGCGGGAACTTCGCGGCGAGGAGCACGGCGGGGCGATGGCGGCTCGTAACGCGGCACAGAGCGAACGGTTGTCGGTATCCCCTCTTCGACCGGCGACACGCGATCTGCGTTGCGAGGCGTTTCGACAATCGGCGGAGCTACGACCGACTGTGAAGGCTCAATCACCGTCGCCGTGTTGCCAGACATGACCGCACTGACGAGTGACGTTTCGAGTGGCCGGAAAGGTTTTTCATCGGTTCGCTTAGCCATTGGCCACCTCATTCATTGTCGCAGCCACAGGATTCGAGAGTCTGGTGATGCGTTCTTCGATCTCCGCAGCAAGCGACCGGTATTGGTCGGCAACCGCGTGATCCGAATGCGTTTGGAAGACCGTCTTCCCTGCCTTTTGTGCGGACGGAATCACCGTTGAGCGGCTGATGATCGTGCGGAACTTCGCCGACTCACCGTCCGGCGTTGCGAAGGCCGTTTGAACGTATTCAGTCAGCGAGTTTGAGAGGTTCGTTCTCTTGTCCACACCCGCGATAATGACTCCGAGCAGACGAAGGCTCGGATTGAGCTTTCGTTGAGCGTCCTGAATATCTCGCAAAGCATCCGTCAGGCCCGTTACGGCGAACGGTTCGGGCATGGCGGTCAGAATGAACCAATCCGAAGCAAGGTAAGCCGCCTTCGTTGGCACGTTCGAATTGGGAGCCGTATCGAGAAGAATGTAGTCGTAACGATTAATGACCGAATTGAGCGGCTCCATCAGGATGTCGCGAGGCGAGTAAAACTTGCCGTGCTTCTCTGGCAGCACATCGTCGATCGTTTCGAGCTTTCGTCGCGACGGAATGAGATGCACGCCCTTTGGAAAGTCGAACTCTGCGTCCGCTTCGGTCATCGCCAGGGACTCAGCCGTTTCGTCCCCGGTCAGAAGTTCATACGAACCGAGGAATGCCTCGCCTTCGATGCCGAAGTGTCGGGTTGCTGTGTCGTTCGGATCGAGGTCAATGATGAGGCACTTCCGTCCCCGCTCGCCGAGCGCAGCGGCGATATGAACGGTGTTTGTCGTTTTTCCTACCCCACCCTTTTGATTGCCGACGGCGATGATCTGAGCACGGCGTTGGGCCGCAGGCGATTCGGTTTGCATGGCGTGTATTCCCCTCTTCAATACGAAATGGCGATATCGCGTCCTTCCGTTCTCGCGTGATAGCGAACTCGCTAGGTCGCGTTCTCGACTAGATTGAGTCTGCGGGACCGAAGTAGTTACGACAAGATGGAAAATACAGTCGCGTTATCGCGTTCTCGCGACTTAGGAAGAACGCCAGGACGCGAGGAAGCGAGGTCGCGTTGTGGCGACTTCGCGACAAAGCGATAAGGCGACAATGCGTTATCGCGTTCTCGCGTGAACGCTGCTATGAGAAAGAATCGACATCGCGTTATCGCGATATCGCGTTCATGTCCAGCAACCCATTGAGCAAAATAGTGTTGGCGCATGGCGAAAGCTGATCTACGTTCAGAATGTACGTAGTTCGCCGTCTCTCCCCGGCGAATAGAAATCGAGGAGCGTTTTATTGGGGCGAATACCCAACGTATGACATGAAAAAAGCGACCTGCCAGGGTCGCTTGTTTTCAAACAGATGTTCAGACAGGACGTAGCCCGAACTAGTCGGACGGCTCAACACCATCCACGCTAGCTCACTCGCCACGCACCTGTAAAGGGCAATTCTTCGGATTGCACGTGATTCGTGTTGCCTAGATTGAGCGTGTTCGCCCCACGGGGAACGCGGATACCCGTCGTGTATCCGCTACTTGTGGGCAAGCAGATGAAGGGCAGGGAAGGGATACCAGAAGGAAAGTTTGTTTTCGTTTCAGCAACGGGCCTCTTAGCGGCATGGTGGGCCTACAAGCGAGGCCGAATCGGGTTCCGAGAGTTCCGGGTATGGCTGGCTTCGCATGAGCTTGTCGCTCAACGTTGCGGGCTGGAGAAGGGGAGGCTTCCACGTTTTCAGATCGATGAGCTCAAGTTGCTTGTCGGCGGCGTGGGCGGACATCATCTTCGTGCGTCCGTGCGAAGGCTCGAATCGGAGTTGCTTCTCAAATGGTCCGAGACATCGATTCGGCAAGCGGACCGATTCGACCGGTTGTCCGAGGAGGCCCAGGAGTTTGTAAGCCGAGTCACGAATCACCGTCGCCGGATTCCCGTTCCGAGACGCCTCTTGCGATTGCTCGCCGCCGAATCGCGGCCCGTCTTCGTTGCCACGGCAATCGGACACCTTCTGCGATGCATGTACTACCGCAACCATCAATGCTCGCCGAGCGGACTTTGCAAGGCCTCTTGGATCGCGGACCGCCTTGAAGTCGATGAGCGGAATGTGAAGGCCGCTCGCAAAGAGCTTGAGCAGCGAGGCGTGCTTATTCGAGACGCGGCTCGACAGACGTTTCTCAATCGGCACGGCGTCCCGATGCGTTTCAATCTGCATTGGGAAGGGGTTTCAAGGCGAACCAAGACGCCACCCCGAGCGGCCGTTTCGACCACCCAATCACCACCCCCAATAAGAACAGGAATCTCTCTTTCGAGATCTAAGAACCAGAAACCCGCCAAACGCGGGCCGCATGGTGTTCGCAAGCGAACGAGGGGAGGGCCGCGATTGTCACACATCGAGGCCATCGACCTTCAGACCCCAGAACGGCTCGTGCTATTGCACGCCGAAGCGAAACGCCAGGGCTTCGTAACGGACTCCGAGGCGGACCGGCTCAAGTTTTTCGCCGCCGCTGAACATGCACGAGCGAAGGGGACGATCAACATCCCCGGTCTCTTCGCAACTGTCATTCGTCAGGGGCTCTGGAAGCACATTTCGCAGCGAGACGAAGACGCGGCTCGTGCGAAACTACGAAACACTGCGTTGCGAATTTCGCTAGAGCCGTCGCGGCGGAATCGGAAATCGAAGTCAGACGAAGTGATGTCCGATGAAGCCGAGCGAGCAGAAATTCGTGCGCTCATTGTGCGTTCGCTCGAATCTGTCGAGAGCCATCCAAGGCATCGCCGAGATCGAGTTGTACAAACGCTCGGAATATGTCGTTAACATCCGAGGATGTGTATGGTGACTTGCACCGCTCCGTGGAAATGCACACTTACTGAATCGAACGGAATTATCCGTCACCGCTGCTCAGAATTATTCGGCGACGAGTTGCGGCGATCACTACCTTCGCCCCAAGCCAGGCTCGTACCCGCCGTGTTGTTCGCACCCAAGGTGGAAGAGCGTAGACGCCACAAGGCATCGTCGTTAAATGTGCAAAGAACCGCTCTACGATGTTGCGAAGCGACGACAACCGCCTTTGCGTGAATTGCGGCCACATCTCAGTGACGACAAAACTCTTGAAGCGTGGGGAGCAGTCACGGAGGGTTGGATCTTCAATTCCTCGCACCCTTCGCGGAGCAACAAGTTGCCAACCGAATTCGTGGACGAGCTCAAAGAGTTTCTTGGAGTCATAGCCTGCGTCAGCCAAGAGCAATGCCCGAGGGATTCCGGCGGCAAAACTCCGAATGAGTGAGGCGGCAATTGGCTGTTCTGCTACATTCATTGGCATCACCATCCAAGCCCACGGCTGCCCGAGCAAATCGATCACGACATGGAGCTTGTATCCCCGAACCATTCTTCCACGGCAGGGTCCATAGACCGCAAATCGGTCACGAGTGTGGTGTGGGAGTGGAAAGCCCTTACTGTCAACGACGAAACACGGCGGGCCGGGGAGACGAATCATCGAGGGCATGCACGAAAGGAAATGAGTGAACGGATCGGTATGTGAGCGGCGTGCAACGGCGGAAAACGAGGGTCGCCGAATGGAGCGATTAGCTAATTCGGGTGGATTCGAAAACGCCCAACTGAGCGGACGGTCGTGAAGGGCGGACCAAAGATAAGGAAGCACCAGTTCGCATTCAAGAAAGAGTCGGCCTCTGGTTCGAAGCTGTTCTTGGGCCTCACTTGCCATGCGAACGAGAATGGGCCAAATCTCTCGTTCCATGCATATTCAGTAGCATGTGTATTTCTAAGTAGGAAGTGCTCATGGGCCTTCCCAAGGATCTTCTTCTCCGACGACACGCTTAGGAGGCTATGAACACGGTCCGCCAAGAACGCATTTCACGAATCCGCTAATATCGAGACCATTAATGGTGCCATCGCCATTCATGTCGGCTGTTTGTACGTTGCAATTCGGAAATGCGGCCGCGTACCCAGCGGGGTCGAGCAGTGCGACGACGAAGGGCTCCACATCGAGCGTGCTGATACTTCCGTCGCAGTTCACATCGCCGGGCTCGGGAACGACTTGGAATGCCCAGTTGCCTTCGAGGCGACCGTCGAATTGCGTGTACTCGATGTTCGCGAACGGCTGGTAGCCGATCCCGCCACTGACCCACAGTGTGTCGGACAGCGAGACCATGGTGCTCTCACGTGCGAACCAAGCACCACCCTGTCCCTGATTTGGAACTGCGATGGTGAAGTACGCGGTCTGTCCCGGCTGAAGGATGAAGTTCAGGCCGAGCAGAGAGCCGGTGTCCCAAGATGCCATGTAGTTCGTAATCTCCTCGCCGAAGATGTTTCCCGATCCTACGGTGGTAATCGTTGGCATCGGCACTGAGGAGTGACCGACAAGATCTCCTGGGCTGAGCGGATTTCCGCCCCAAAAGCCAGCCGGCGTCCAGGCACTCGCGTACATGTCCGAGGTCTTGAGGCCGAGCGAAGTGATCGTCGAGACGCCCATACTGCCATGGCTGAGTTGCAGAACATTGGGGGTGTTGTTGGTGAGAGAGAACGGAAGAATCGCTCCTCCGCCACCAGCCTGACTTCCATTCTGAAACGCCCCATTCCCATTGGGATTCGAGTTGCCGGTCTGCAGCAGCCAGACGATGTCCGCCTGTGCCACCGACGTGCCGACGAGCCCGAACGCCACGAGGGCGATCAGCGAGCCGAAAGTCGCTTTCGACTTGAGAGTGCAATTTCTCATGGGCATCCACCTAATAGGCAATGCGTGAACCCAGCGATATCGAGACCATTAATGTTACCGTCCCCGTTCATGTCGGCCGATTGTACATTGCAATTCGGAAATGCGGCCGCGTACCCAGCGGGGTCGAGCAGTGCGATGACGAAGGGCTCCACATCGAGCGTGCTGATACTTCCGTCGCAGTTCACATCGCCGGGCTCAGGAACGACTTGGAATGCCCAGCTGCCTTCGAGACGACCGTCGTACTGCGTCCAGGAGATAGTGTCGAAGGGCTGAAAGCCCAGCGTGCTTCCCCACAACGTGTCAGACGTCGTGAGCAAGGTGCTCTCTCTGGCTTGCCAGTACCCCGATGCGTTGCCCTGGTTAGGGACAGCGATCGTGAAGTAGGCGGTCTCGCCCGGCTGAAGGATGAGGTTCAGTCCGAGCAGGGAGCCGGGGGTGTCCCAGGACGCCATGTAGTTGGTGACGGGCACTCCGAAGATGGAGGCCGACCCGACTTGGGTGATCGTTGGCATCGGAACCGGCTCGTGACCGACGAGATCTCCCGGATTGAGAGGATTCCCGCCCCAGAAACCCGTAGGGGTCCAGGCGGTCGCGTACATGTCAGACGTCTTCAGCCCGTACTCGGTGAACGTCGTGACACCCATGCTTCCGTGGCTGAGTTGCAACACGTCCGTCGTGTTGTTCGTCAGCCGGAACGGGAGGATCGCTCCCCCACCGCTGTCCAGGCTACCGTTCTGGTAGGACCCGGTGCCATTGGGATTGGAGTTGCCGGTCTGCAGCAGCCAGGTGTACTGGGCCTGCGCCACCGACGTTCCGACGAGGCCGACCGCCACGATGGCGATCAGCGAGCCGAAAGTTGTTTTCGACTTGAGAATGCATTTTCTCATGGGCATGCCCCCAGCAGGCATTGTGTGAACCCGGCGATGTCGAGACCGTTGACGCTTCCGTCGCCGTTCATGTCGGCCGATTGCACGTTGCAATTTGGAAATGCGGCCGTGTAACCAGCGGGGTCGAGCAGTGCGACGACGAAGGGCTCCACATCGAGCGTGCTGATACTTCCGTCGCAGTTCACATCACCGGGCTCAGGAACGACTTGGAATGCCCAGTTCCCTTCGAGACGACCGTCGTACTGCGTCCACGAAATCTCCTCGAAGGGCCTATAGCCGAATCCGCCACTTCCCCACAAGGTGTCGGACAGCGCGGTCAGCGTGCTTTCCCGTGCGAACCAGCCACCGTTTGAAGGGTCCTGATTCGGAACGGCGATCGTGAAGTAGGCGACTTGTCCCGGCTGAAGGATGAAGTTCAGGCCGAGCAGCGATCCCGGGGTGTCCCACGAGGCGCTGTAGTTTGTGACCGACTGCCCAAAGATGGAGCCGGCCCCAACCGTTGTGATGGTGGGCATCGGGACTGACGCGTGGCCGACCAGATCTCCTGGGGAGAGTGGATCGCCACCCCAGAAACCACCCGGAGTCCATGCGCTGGCGTACATGTCAGACGTTTTCAGTCCGTCAGACGTGTAAGCCGAGACGCCCATGCTGCCATGGCTGAGTTGCAGCACGTCAGACGTGGTGTTCTCCAGACGGAAGGGGAGGATCGAACCACCACCGGTAGCAGCACTCCCATTCTGATACACCCCATTCCCATTGGGATTGGAGTTGCCGGTCTGCAGCAGCCAGGTGTACTGGGCCTGCGCCACCGACGTTCCGACGAGGCCGACCGCCACGATGGCGATCAGCGAGCCGAAAGTCGCTTTCGACTTGAGAGTGCAATTTCTCATGGGCATCCACCTAATAGGCAATGCGTGAACCCGGCGATGTCGAGACCATTAATGGTGCCATCGCCATTCATGTCGGCCGATTGTACGTTGCAATTCGGAAATGCGGCCGCGTACCCAGCGGGGTCGAGCAGTGCGACGACGAAGGGCTCCACATCGAGCGTGCTGATACTTCCGTCGCAGTTCACATCGCCGGGCTCAGGAACGACCTGGAACGCCAAGTTTCCTTCGAGACGGCCGTCGAACTGCGTCCAGGCGATCTGCTCGAACGGCAGATAACCCAGCGCGCTGCTCCACAGGGTGTCGGATGCGGTCAGCATGTTGCTCTCGCGAGCGAACCAGTGACCCAGCGAGTTGCCCTGGTTGGGAACGGCGATGCTGAAGTAGGCGCTTTGGCCCGGCTGAAGGATGAAGTTCAGGCCGAGGAGAGAGCCAGGAGTGTCCCACGACGCTGTGTAGTTCGTGGTGGGAATACCGAGGATCATGCCCGATCCGACAGTGGTGATCGTTGGCATCGGAACCGAGACATGTCCGACTAGATCTCCAGGCGAGAGTGGGTCTCCAGCCCAGAAGGCGGCAGGAGTCCAGGCGCTGGCGTACATGTCGCTGGTCTTCAGACCGAACGGGGTGTACGCGGTGACGCCCATGCTCCCATGGCTCAACTGCAGAACGTCCGTGGTGTTGTTGGTGATGAGGAAAGGCAGGATCGCCCCTCCCCCCGTGCTTGCGGAGCCGTTCTGGTACGCCCCATTCCCATTGGGATTGGAGTTGCCGGTCTGCAGCAGCCAGACGATGTCTGCCTGCGCCGACGTGCCGAC
>Ga0268299_1001320_pt1 | contig 46412 bp, 43 predicted proteins | sample NOBtaG_FD_193484 | JGI IMG/M metagenome (GOLD analysis project Ga0268299, IMG submission 193484) | Activated sludge microbial communities from bioreactor in Nijmegen, Gelderland, Netherland - NOB reactor | ecosystem: Engineered > Bioreactor > Aerobic > Activated sludge | place: Netherlands... | reverse complement strand
CCATTGTGCCGCCTCGGCGCCACCGCAGTGCGTTTGAGTAATTTTGTCTGGCGTTCATTTTTTTGTTAAGCCGCACAGCGGAGCCGAGTCGGCTGGGCGTTTTTGCAGCGCGAGCTGCTGAAACACCAGCATGAGGGCTTAAGAAATGACAAAGCGTGACTATGGTTTGGAGCTAACGAATAACAGTAAAGTTGGCTGGGCATTTAGTCTTCCCCGCAATAAGACATGCGTTAATGCCACCACTATCTGCAAGAAACTTTGCTACGGAAACGGCATCCGCTATCAATCTGCTGGGCAGAAAGCAAAGCGTGAGCGCAACTTTCGCACTATCCAATTTCTTTTGAGTGAAGGCGGACCAAAGTTGTTGTCACAGAATTTGTCTCTAATGGTCGATCAGGCTCGTCCTCGCGATTGGCTCTGTGCAAAGATTACGGACACTCAAACTGAGATTCCCTGGACGCTTCGCATTCATGATATCGGTGATTTCCATTGCGCCGAATACGTTGAAGCCTGGTTTCTCACTGCTCAAAAATATCCTGACTGCAAGTTTTGGTTTTATACTCGCAGTTTTGCTGAAGTGGAGCTATTTAGCGCTTTGATAAAACTTGCAGCTCTGCCAAATTGCCGGGGCTGGCTTTCAGTCGATTCTGAGAACTTTGAGCAAGCCATTCTTGCAAAGTGCAACATTGAATCTTCGATCTGGAATTTTGCCATGCTCCAAGATCCGGAGATGCATGATGAGGTTTTGTCGTCGCTAAAAATCGTCGAGACATCGGCTAAAATAATCAATTTCCCTTATCATCGCGGTGGCAGACATGTTCAGCCTTTGCGTGACAGTATTCTTATCAACTGTCCTGCAGTTGTGGGTGGTCTGAATTTGCAATCTAGCAAAGATGTTGTTCGCCCCTGCCAATCATGCAGTATGTGTTTACCGTAGTTTTGGTGTGACGTGAGTTTGCTGATGTGCCTTTGGCTCAGCTGAAAGCCTCTGTTTCGGTGGCAACTTTCTTTCGGTGAATTCTACTTCTTTGTATTTGTCTAGATCTCGCGCACTGATTCTTGCTTTTCGGTAGACGTGCTGGTTTTCGCAAGCTAATTTCCCAGGATGTATGGTCAGTCGTTTGCTCACAGGTCGACCGTGCCTGCTTTTTGTGTTCGTTTGTTTCTTTCACTCGTTGCTTGTTCGGTCGTCGATGACTGGTTGAGAGGCGCGCCTTCTGTACGCCTAGTGGTGAATTTGTTCTCGTCTGGCTTCCCCCAGGGCTGTGTAAAACAAGTGCAAATCCTGGCACATCTTGCCTCTTGCGCAATGACTTAATCCCTTCGGGACGCTGCGCGGTCATGCACCAGATTCAATTCGTGCCGACCTTGGCGCACTTAAACACAGCACTGGAGGTGCAGTCTCATGAATCAAATCACTCTCATCGGCAAAGTCGGCGGCGAACCAACAGCAGTTACCTTCACCGATTCGGATAACAAGCTTGCGAAATTCTCTATCGCTGTGCCTGAGTATTCATCCAAAGTCGACGATCCGGAGCCGCTCTGGATTGACGTTGATGCCTGGGGAAATTTAGCTGAACGAGTTCTCGACTATGTCACCAAAGGGCGCGAAATCTGCGTCTCAGGCAAGCTCTCGATTGTCAAATACAACAAAGAAGTAAATGGTGTCACCGTAAAGATGACTAAGCCAGTCGTGAAACTCTCGAGCTTTCACCTCTGTGGCAAGAAGCCTCAAAGCGACAGTGCATCTTCTAAACCTACAAGAAGAAAGCGCAGTGCTGCGTGATCTAGAGGGGCGGGACTTTGTCCCGCCCTTTCCTCAATTTCTCTTTTGTACTTTCGCCTCTTGGAGTATTTGCAATGAAATCTTCGAAGAATCTACTTGCTTTGGACGGCATCGAAACTTTGTCCCTCACTCGCGAAGAATGGCAATTAATAGACGTTGCTATTTGTGGCTATATTGCATTATGGACGCTCAAGGCTGCGGCGCCAAAACTGGACAAACTTCAAGCTGTTTTGAGGGCAGTAAGGGCGCTTTGGTTTGAGGACCGACATGAGCGTCGTAAAACCGGTTTTTGTCGGGTTTGCGGTCACTATGGCTCTGACTGCACAGGTCGCCAAAGTTCTCGTAAATAGTTAGCGTCGGGGCTGGCCTTCATCAGCCCCTTCTTTCTTGTCAGAAATGGCGGTTACTCAAATGTCTTTTCGGTGGGAAAAATATGATTGAGGTTTTGAGGTGTGGGCCATGGATTTATCTACAAAAGTTTCTGGCGACTGGACTGCTGGTCATTGGAAAGCCGAAAGCGCTAAGCTGAAACCAGGCAAAAATGAGCATCTTTGGAAAATTGCATTTACCAGGTATTTTCGCGAACGCTTACAGATAAGGTATTTCGACCCTATAAAAGCAATAGAAGGTCTCGGAAAGCATGAGGGTAAAGGATTTGCTATCGTCGCCATTCAATGCAGTCTAATAGAATTTTTGGAGTCGACCTATCAAGGCAAGGCTTACAAGCACAAGCCGGCGAAAAAACACTGTGATGGCTGTACGTGCCCATTGCCGGCGAAGCCTGTTGCAGCGAAGGTGGTCAATGAATATCACAACAGTTCAGGAATGTTCACCAAATTTCTGAGAAGCAAAATGAGTGATTCTTTTACAACAAAACAGGCTGAGTCTTTCTACAAAGCTGTGAGGTGTGGACTTCTTCACGAAGCAAGGACCAAAGGTGATTGGAAAATCAATGTTGGCGATGGCAAAGGACCGCCAGTCAAAATCACAGCTGGAGAGAAGATTGTTTACTGGAAAAATTTACGCAGAGGAATCTCGGAATACATCGATTGGTATGAAGGAGAACTTCTCGCTAGTCCCGATCTGCAGAAGAAATTCAAAGATAAGCTAGACAAGCTCTTTCTTGAATAGTCAGTGGCTGAACTGACTATGAATTATGAAGCCAGTGTTCGAGCAGTAATCGCCACTGTATGATTTTTTAACACAATTAGATGCCCCGTTGAAAAACGCTGGCAGTGCCGGGCTGCTTGCTGCTCTTCCATGCCCGGCACTAGAGCCTACACGCCGCCGCCCGAGTTCAAGCCCCAGCCAAAAGTCGCTGCGCGAGGCTTGAACTCGGGACCCTGGGCTGGCGTGTAGCAGGCATGGGCTGCATGGGGTGCGCGCGCATCCCTCGACAGACCATGCCTGGAGCAATGAATGCGGAATTAGTGATGGCGGTCCAAGAAATCTACTGCCAGACCCAGATGTCTTCCATTTCGTCGAAGTAGTCTTTAGGAAAACCATGTTCTTCAAGAAATGCTTTGACTTCTTCCCATTGGCAAAATATACCGGCCATCCAGCAGGCATCCCGTCTACCACGTGCTTCTTTCAGAAATTGGCCTATATCAATTACTCCTCTTTTAAGCCTTATGACTGCGTTTCTAAATTCTAGTTTGATAATTCTTGGACTCTTTTCCATTTGGACATCTCCTTGATTCTTGGACTCGATTGAATTTTAAACATGCAGTCAACCCCCTCCTTTTGAGCTGACTATCTGATTGGACCAGGACGCCTTGAGTAGAACAAGGCATCAAGGAAAAGGTCCGTTTGGTCTCAATGAACGCAAAGCAAAAGTCGAAGCAAGACTTAACTGCTTCGACTTAGTTGGTGAAAAAACTTGACTCTACTGAGATGCGCGTTTCAATAGATCTCTCGTTTGAGGTACGTCAAGTCCGCTGTTTATAACTGTTTCAGCATCGATTTTGGCATTTTGTTTTCTGCCCATTTTGATAAAAGTTTCCGCTCGAAGAATGTAGCCACCTTGATGTACTTTTGCTGGAAGCTTTGTATCTTCGATCAGTGCCGTGCAAGACCCGATAGCTGTCGGATAGTCGCCGCTTTTGAGCGCGCTGGAAGCTTTTTCGACTGTCTCTCCGACTGTGCCACTGCCTATAACTTTGTTTCCTGCAATAATGCGACTTTCGGCGTTATTCAATTGCTCGTAAGTGACGTGCTTGTTATAGCCTTTCTTAATCGCGTTTTCAAAGTCTGTTTTTGCTTTGGCATAATCTTTGGAGTCATAGTAGGCAGATCCTCTAAGTGCAATATATTCGCCGTTAGATGGGTCGTTATTAGAGAGTTTTGTAAATTCGGAAATTGCAACGGAAAACTGTCTCGCCTTTATTGCTTCGATGCCTCTGAAGACAGCGCTGTCTCTTTGGTCTCTGCTTAGTCCCTGAGCATATGCTTCAGTTGAAACAAAGCTAGATGAGACAGCTATTGCACACAAGGCTGAAATCAAGACTTTTGACATGGCTTTATCCCTCGTTTTGAGAATTATCTTGTGAAACTTGCTCTAGGGTTTTTCTCCACTACTTTCATTTCTTGCGCTGATAAATCGAGCGGAATCCAGTCAATATCAGCTCGTGCCAGCCCCTTCTTGGCATTTTGTTTTGCGGCTGCCAGCTCGGCATTTTCTTTTCCCTTTTGTCCGAGCCTTGAATAAATCACTGCTCTACGCTTATATGCGGACATCAGCATTGGATCCCACTGAATTGCCGATGAGAAATCTGCAAGCGCTTCTTCGCTCATTCCTACCGAATCGTATGCAGCACCGCGTAAGTATCGCTCTTCAGGTCCGTCAATCTGGGAGATTGATTTTGTGAGATATTCAATAGCTTTCTTGTCGTCTTTCTTAGCCTGATACGCAATGGCTATGAATTTGTAGACTTCAATCTTCAAATCAGAATGATTCTTTTTTATCGCTTCTTCAGAGCGGCTAATAGCATCATCGTAGTGCTTCAAATGAGTCGCAATGATTGCCCCGTAGTCAAACATTGAGCCGTTATCTGGATCAAGTCGCATAGCTTCTTTGATATCCTTTTCCGCTTCTTCGTACTTTCCAGTCCGCATGTAAGTTTCGGCTCGAAGCTTATAACCGAAGCTGGGTTGAACTTTTATCAACTGATTGGCGATATCCAATGCAGCCGGATAATTTTTCACCCTTTCTGCTTCCATATGCTTGTTAAAAAGCTCGCTTGCTATTTTTTCCTTTTCGGCATCTTCGGCGGAATTCTTCGATGTCCCGCTTTGTGTTGAACTTGAATTTGAGCTGCAAGACACAACGAAAACCGCAACAGAAACAACGACCACTGTTGCAAGACATTTTTTCTTCAGAGACATGTTTCCGAACACCTCATGACGAAAGAGTCATTGAAAAAGGACGCCGGGAAACCATTGTTCAGACTAACACGGCTGTTTTTGGCAAATTAAATTGTAGCCAGCGCGGCAGTCGAAAATGTTGCCACTTGAGTTCTAAAAGTTGGTCTGTACCTCCGTTCAACCTGCAGCTAGGATGGCTGGGTTGGGCTTGATGAGGGACTGCTGATGCTACGGGTGGTACTGACGTTGGACTGTGATAGATGCAAGCAGTCGTATTACCAAGCATCTGTGTGTACCGATCCTGAGCCGTTCTTTTGGGAGTCATTTGCGTCTGACCTGCAGGGCTGCGCCGGTTTCCATGGATGGAAGGTTGGAGAGAAGGTTGGTGAAGATATGTTCTGTGACGACTGCGTCGAGGAGTTGGAGAGAATGGGCGATGAACGCGCTTGCGGATAAGTGCTACTTCTCTTTCTTTTTCTGTTTTCGGCGGACACTTTCTTTGAAGCGATAGCTTTCTCCGTTTGCCTCAACGATGTGGCATCGATGAGTGAGACGATCGAGAAGAGCAGTGGTCAACTTCTTTGAGCCGAAGAGCCCGCCCCATTCGTCGAAGTCGAGATTCGTGGTGATCAGAGTTGAAAGGCGTTCATAGCGGGCACTGATCGCCTGAAATAGGAGAGAAGAACCTTCCTGCGAGTAGTTCATGCTAGAGTCCAGCATTCCCAGTTCGTCTAGAATTACCAGATCATAGCGCAGCAACTGCTCCTGATACTTGAGCAACTGTTTTTCGTCCCGCGCCTCCAGGAGCTGATGGATGAGGTCTGCGGTACTGAAGAATCGCACTCGCTGCCCCTGATGGCAAGCCTGTATTCCGAGTGCAATACCAAGATGGGTCTTGCCCGTTCCCTGTCCGCCGATGAAGATGACGTTCTCCCTTTCCAGAAGATACTGCCCTTTGAAAAGCTTGAGCACAAGATTCTTGTCCAGGTTCGGAATTTCATCGAAGTTGAAACTGTCCAGCGTCTTGAGCGTTGGAAATTTGGCTTCAGAAATTCTGCGCTTTCTGGTGCTTGCATCACGGGATTCCACCTCCTGTTCCAGCAAACAGCAAAGATAGTCTTGGAAGCTTGCCTGATTCTTCAGCGCTTCCTGAGCAAGACGTTCGTAGCACTTCGCGATTGTTGGCAGACGCAGGCGTTTCAAATAGTCGCTAATCAATGTTGTGGCCATTTGCGCTTCCTCCCGTTTTGAGAACTGTGTATGCCGCAAGCTCCGGATACATCACTACCCTGCACGTAGCAAGTTCCGGGCGCGCAGAAAGGTCAACCGGTTCCGACGGCGCTGGACGGAATAGCTCGCGGTCGATCGCCGCAATTACCACATCTGCATTGAATGTGCCCGACTCGGCGATCCGGGCCAGTACGTTTGAAACTAGCGCGGCTCCGTGTTTGACATGACAGCGCAATATCCGAATGAAGTCGCGACCAGCCTGTCCTGGACCAACTGATTCCACCATCTTTTGATAGAAGTCCCAATAGCCATCCGGCCACTCATGCTGCACCAGCGGGCGGGCATACGGAATCGCATGTGGTCTTCTTTCAAGCAAGTCGAGGTAATGCTCCGGACAAAGAATGTATTCGTCCTTGCCGTAACTGCGACAATGCTCAGCAATTTTTTCAAGCCCTGTACCAATCTCGACTCGATTCCAATACGAGCGGATTGTCAGGACTTTGCCCACATACCGGGGCGGCACTGAGTAATGGTTGTTCTTGAAGGGGAGGGTGCAGTACGAGTCCACCATTCCTGTTTGCTGGACTGCCGGGTCAAATGGCTTCGCCGGCAACGGCAGCAGCAATTCTCGCTCTTTCTGCCAAGCAGCGCTGATTGGCTCGTCTTGCCCGCTTACCGTTCGTGCATCGTCTGCTCGACATTTCTCAAGGATGTATGCATTGAGTTCATCAAGCGTGTCGAATTCCGGCACCGGCACCATCCAGTTTCTTCTGGCAAAACCAACACCATTTTCCACACCGCCCTTCTCGTGCGCGCCCTCCTCGCCTGGCTTGCAAAAGTTCGTTTTGAAATTGTAGTAGCCCTTTAGTTCTTTGAATTCCCTGGTGAGCTCTCTGCTTTTGCCTTTTCCCATTTGGGCTACAGCTGCGCCCAAATTGTCGTACGACAGTCGGTCTACGACTCCCTGAAAATACTCAAACGCTCGGACATGCCCTTCCAGGAAAGCCTCCTTGTCTGTTGTTTGAAAGAATGCGACGAATTTCTTCCTTGAGAAATTCAGTCTCATCTCGAAGCCATGAAGCTTCACTTCCTCCCCGCCAAGCTTGGCATACGATTCACCGAAATCGACCTGTGCATCTTTACCCGGCTGAAAAACTAGCGGCACACTGGCTGCTGTTGCGGGCTTGTTCTTAATTTCCGCGACCATCTGCCGTATAGCTCTTTCGGAACCTTCGTATCCAGCCCCTTTCAGCCGCTCGAAGATTCTCTTCGCCGTATGCCTCTGCTTGCGTGGAGCAGCTTTATCCTCCTCGATAATCTTCTCAATGTTTTCACGCCATGGCCCGGTGACCGGTTTCTCTCTGGGCTTGTTTAGCGTATACCTTGGTGCATCTGGCTTTTCCAGATACTTCGATATCGTTCGCCGCGCAATTCCAAATTCTTTTGAAATCCAGCGAACGCTCTTCCCCTCTCGAAAATGTAACCAACGAATCGATTGCCAGCTATCCAACTCCAACAATGATGTCTTCCTGTCTAGGTCCTGATGAGGACACGACACCATTATCGTCTCGGCTGTCAATCCAGCAAACTCTTCGCTCGGCTGGTCAACGTTCGCTGGAGGTAGCATTGGCATATATCTCCTTTTGGAACCGTGACTGGCTCATCCCGTTTACCGCCTGTCCAAGCTCTTCTCGCGACCGCTGCAACAGCTCAAGTCGGCGCTCTGGGTCGCTTTCCGCTTCTTTCAACTGAGCGTAAATCAACCACAGTTGGTGGCAAACATCCTTTGCTTTCCTTGTCTGTGTGGAGCTCTTCCGCATTGTTTTCCTCCTCGTTAGGATTTTTACGCCCACGGCGACGGTGAGCGCTTTAGAGCGTCCCGCTCTAAAGTTCTCGCCGGAGGCATGGGAACCACTGGCGGTGCAAGCCAGTGGAACTTTGTTCCTCTGCCGATGGTTCTTTTTCTCGATTACCTGCGCCAATGGCGGCGGCTAGAGATTAATTTTACCGGTCTTCAAGCGGCAACATTTTCGATTGCCACTTCCACCAAAGTGGACCACTTTTATTTTGCCAATAACACTCCTCATTTAAAAATCAATCGGCCTTTTTTCGAACGTGCGAAAAAATCTGAGCGTTTTAAACTAAGTCTTCGAACTCAAAACCCAGTAACGATGCCTGCGGCATCGCTACTGGGCTGCAGTCGTTTGCGGTTCCGCAAAGCCGAAAGCCCACTCCGACTCAAAAAGGCAAAGTTGAGGTGGCAGAACTGAAGTAGCAACATCTTGAGATGCAAATCTGTGCAGTTTCTTCACCGCTTTACTATATGTATGAATACAAGAGGGCAAAATTTTTGAAGACAAAAGCTGTCGTTTTCACGGTCAGGTGAGGGGCTGGACTCCCTCCAAGGAAGCCCAACTCCTCATCTGTTCGTTAAGTCAGAGCTTGTATCGATACGGCACTACGACATGAGTGCCGCCGACTATCATATCGACTGAGAAATTCAGGTTTGCATACAGGTAAAGCGTGGTTTCGCCCCTCATAAAGTTGTAGCCGTACCAGGTACCGATGGGCTCGCCGCCGCTGTATGCGATGACCTTAACGTGCGATCTTTCGTCCGGACAAATGAGGTGAGAGCCGATTCGCCGAATGATGAAGTCACCTGCAAAAATCAGCGTGTCGGCGTAGACGTCGGTCATGTACATGACGCCTTTGTCGCAGGTGAAGTTGGCGATTTTGTGGGTTTCCACAACCCTGCCGCCACTGTAGAGCAACGCTTCGAAGTGTGGCTCATATTTCACCTCCGTTGAGCGACGTCCTTCGGTTAGCTGCGCGGAACATGTTCCCTGGATGTAACTGGCGGGGCCGTCTTGTTGATGGAGCCAAAGCGAACCCTTCACCGCGTTAACCGCTGCGGCGCCAAGCACTTGCACTTGCCGTCCGCCACTGTAAACACTTACAGAAAAGCGTGCAGTGGTCGGCTGAGGTGCGGTCAGTTCATTCATGGAATTCCCTTTCTGCCAGTTCATGAAAATCGAAATCTCTTCACTTGGGGTTGGAACTGGCGAATACTGATTGTCACAAGGCACGACCTGCTGTCCATACAGCCACCGCAGCCGCACAGCAGTCACTCGTTTGCGTGCCAGGAAATTGGATCTGGGAGTGCTTTTCTACCGATGAAGAAAGAAATGAATACAGCTAAATGTATATTTCCGCGTGCGAACAAAGCAAGTTACTTTGATAAAGAAAATAGTGTTGCAACTGTCTTCGCGCGGCTGTGAAGCACTTGGTGCGCTCTAACTGGTTTGCTTGTGACAGCAAACCGCCTGCTCTCTCTCGATCAAATCGGTGTCGAGCTAATAAGAAACAATCTGCGCTTCGTGCTCTATCGACCAGTTTCTCGGGCGAGAACCATACCGGCGATACAAGCGCCCAACGGTCTTTTGCTTAAAGATGGCGTCAACGAGGGATTTTGGCAGTCACACCGGTTAGATTGGAAACAAGATTCGCTTTCACATCAATGAGAAGTTAGACCCAAGAGCACCGACAAAACTGACTGCAAACGATTTGCCAAAAGCGCGACGCAACGCGCTTTCAACTGATAATTCCCAGGTGAGGACATCGGCAAGTCGAACATCCAACTTTCACGACTCTATGAGTTCTTAAGCTCATGCAAATGAAAGAGGCTATCGATGTGGTTTGATACACAAGACAAACTGCGTGCGTATTTAGAATCGCATGCCGACATTAGCAGTCTGGAGCTGGAATGCGATGGCGTAATACGGAGTCTTCCGCATTTGCCCAATTCAGTGACGGACCTTCAAATCAACTATGGTCCGGGACTTTACTTTCTGTCGAACTTGCCGGACTCGCTCACAGAACTGAGGGTCTACAACTGCACTGAACTCGAAGCTTTGCCTGATCCTAAAGATCATCTGGAGGACCTGGCGATTTTCAATTGCCCGAAACTCAAGAAATTGCCCCGCCTTCCAGGCTCTTTGACCAGGCTCAGAACATACGAATGCGGCATGCTTTCTGTGGTCCCCAATTTACCTTCCGGTCTTAAGAACCTGGCTCTTAATAACTGCCCTGCGCTCAACGCTCTGCCGGACTTGCCGGGCTCCCTCACCTATCTGCACATCATCGGCTGCCCTGGGCTGGCGGGAGATGATGCCATTCGCTTTGGAAACCTGAGGATAAGGGTGGGGTAAAAAGCGGGCAGCAGAAAGAATTGATCGTAATTGGTAAGCGGACTGACTTTCAGGTTTCAGTCCGCTTTCATCCCGTGGCAAAACGCTGTCGTGAATACATGACCAGCAGACGCCAGCGTGTTTTTTGCTGAAAACGTCCTCTCCTACCGCATACAGTAATTCACTAACGGTCGTCAAATGCGGAAGGTCGAAATGAGCACCGGTTCGTGTTTTAGGAGTCGCTTTATCCGGGCTTATTAAGCATTACCTTGAGATGTTGAAGTGATGAGCAACGAACCAGAAAAGACTGTTGCCGTAACACCTGCGGATACGACGCCTTCTCGACAGCCGGATTTTGTTGCCGGGCAAATAGTGGCAGGCAGATACAGGATCATCGGCAAAATCGCTGAAGGCGGCATGGGCATCGTCTACAAGGTCGAGCAAATATTCATCAAAAAAGAGCTTGCCTTGAAAACAATTACTCTTCGCTCGGATATGTCCTGGCGTCGCTTTAAACATGAGGCACAGGCAGCTTTTGCAGTAAATCATCCCAACCTTATCTCCGTGCATGACTTTGGCGTTCTTGAGGAAAGCGACACTCCTTTTCTTGTAATGGAATTGCTTGAAGGAGAGACACTTGCCGAACGGCTCAAGAGGACAACGCGTCTTTCAGTTGCTGAAGCAGCTCAAATTTTTGCTCAAGTTTGTCTTGGTCTGGCGCATGCGCATTCTCAAGGCGTCGTGCATAGAGACATAAAGCCGAGCAATATCAATTTGACAGCAGGTCCGGACGATCAGCTAACCGTGAAAGTATTGGATTTTGGAATTGCAAAATTAGCCACCCGAGAAGGCGGCGAGATACAGGCTTTGACACAAACCGGTGAAATCTTTGGAAGCCCGTTTTACATGAGCCCGGAGCAGTGCAGCGGCTCAAAAATAGATCACCGCGCAGACGTTTATTCCCTTGGTTGCACAATATTCGAGGCTCTGACCGGTACACCGCCCTTTGTAGGGCAGACGGCGCTTGCAACTATGGCACTGCATCAATCAGGCCGTGTTTTACCGATGAAAGAAGCATCCTTAGGAGAATCTTTTCCTGTTTCTTTAGAAGAAATAGTGATGAAAATGCTGGCTAAAAAGCCTGAGGAGCGATATCAAAATCTCGGTAAAGCAGCTCACGATCTGGCAAACGTAGGGCGAATCGAAGAAAAGGCAATGTCAGATATCAGTGTTGCGAAAGAAAAGGACTTTCCGGTACGACCGCCGGCTAAAAAAGAGCACCTTCTGACCCTGCGTGCTCGATCTGCAATTCTACTTTTTATCGGCATAGCCGGCATTTTCTTCTGTGCAGGATATTATTCGCGACAAGTGACTGAAAGTCAGGGCAGAAAAGCCGAGAAAAAACCAGCTAAGAATCTCGAACGCGAGAGCATTTCAAAAGATGTTGACTTATCGGCGAATAGTGTCGGCGATACCATCTCGGTAGCCGCTGTGGCTTTCGATACTACATATCGCCCGCAGAGCAGAAAGCTTAGAGGCGATATGCTCAAAAAGGAGAATAATTTGATACAGGTATTCTCCTGCAATCTGACACCATCCGACTTCGACACCATCGCTGAATCTTTTGCTCGTCAGCAACCCACCAAACTAGTTTTGAGAAGCTGCACGGGTATAACTGAAGAAGGTATAAAGAGGCTGACTTCGGTTATGAACCGAAGCAATACTTTGGAAGTTTCCGGCTTCGGCAGCGATATAACCGACGGCGCGCTAAAGGGGCTGAAAGACAGGGTTTTAGATAAGCTGGTTGTCGAGCCGGGCGAAGGACTCATATCGGCGGACGGTGTGAAAAACATCTGTCGAATGAGGCGACTCTCCTCACTTTATCTAAGTTGTCCGCCAAGCAACAAGTCGAGTGGATTCTATGTCGCTCTGGCAAACCTAGTCACCCGATTCCAACTTGGATCTCTGGAGCTTCGCAAGCCGATTGTCGAACTATTTCAAAAGTGCCGAATCTACTCACTGTTTCTCCGAGAAGCAAACCTAAGTCCCTCAAAAATCGAGCATTTAAACAATTCCGAAATTCAAGATCTGCATTTCTTTTCTTGCGATATCGACGGTCCGACAATTAAATCCATGCAGAATCTGAAATGCAAGAGGCTCTTTTTGAGAAATTGCTCGGGCAAAGGGCTGTCAGTTAATTCACTGAAGGATCTAGCAAAAAACACAGCACTTGAGGAACTAATCTTGACGAGTCACCGTTTAAGCGAGCAGGAATCTACGTCACTGAACGATGTTTTCATCAAGGCAAAAAAGAGCTTCAAATATCGCCCACTCATTCCGTGAGAACGACTGGTTGTCCGGCGGCAAGCATTTCTTAGAACCCTCCTTGCCTTCTGAAGGCAGAAAAATGCTCTTGGTAGTTTGCCGGAGCCTTCCCAATTCTGAATTGATTCTGAGGGCTAAGAACTGCCTCTTGCGAACCTTCTGGACAACCATGTCCTATTTCGTCGCGTTAATTGCGCCACTGATACTTTAGGACTATTTGTGTTTGCGAGCGTTTTCAACAGAAACAAAAAATACGAGCTATTTTTTGCAGGAGCGATGAAGAAACGTGTCTCAAAAATTGAAATGAACTCAGGAAACACAATTGGCTACGCGAATGCAAGTCTCAGACTTTGGTAAAAAGGCGTCATCAAGCCACTAATACTTGAGGACTATTCGCTAACTGCGCCAGTGTTACTGGCTTTTCATGACTGATTGAAATGGACGGACGCCGCATTTTAGGGTCTTCGTATCTACTTCCAATCCTCATTTCCAGGAGCCCCGCCAAGCACAATTGCAAACAGAACAGCCTTACCATCCCAGCTTTTCTCCCCCTGCAACCAGCAAGCAATTGAGCACGGACTCGCACTTTCGTATATGCGAGAGCCGCACAAATGCTTGCGCTAGCTAAGTTATCGAAGGAGAACAATCATGACAATCATCAGCCCTACTGATCCGAGAATAACTGCCAAAGCCGCATTTGCGGATGAGAATATCCAGAATCCCACGTTCGAGCTGGCTCGCTTTGCGGACACGGTATTCAGCAATGATTCGACAAGCGAACTTCTCGTCATTTCGACATTCAGCGATGTCGAAGAAAAAGGATGGATCGCTCGTTGGGACCGCCAGCTCGGCGGATTGATCAAAGAAAGCTGCAGCAATGCGGCTTTTCGTTCCGATCTGGGGGAACACCTACTGATCGACGCCACCAGTCAAGTCGCAGGCGGTGGCGCGAAGCACATCCTTGTCGTCGGCATGGGTGCAACGAGCGATCAGGAGAGCCGCATGACTTGCGGACTGTACAAGTTCGCGATCGAAACTGCCGAGAAGCTGAATGCGCAGCGCCTCGTGTTTCCTTTCTTTCCGGACCGCTCGAAACTTTCCGCCATTGCAGTGAACGGCTCGATTGCAGTGCTTCGCTGTCGAGTCGGGGAATCTGTGCTTCGCGGCAAAGTGAAACATCTGAAGACGATCAAGCTGCTCGTGTCCGGGCCGGCTGCCAACACTGCCTGGCGTAGCTTGTCCAGCCGAAAAGAAGCATTCTGCGCTCCCTGCCCCGAACCTTCGATTGTCGCGGACTGAACGACGATACAGCCTTCTTCAACCAACGAACACGGAGAAATACCATGGCTCGCAAAGCAAAAATCACCGACCTCAACAGCATCGATCTGCAGAAGATTCGTCTCTCGGCTCTCGACCTCCAGCTTCGCTCCCTGCGCTTTCAAGCTCGCGCGATCGACTCAATCGCAACCGAGCACACTGCCGGTCTCAATTTGCGCAGCACCAGATACTTCGACCATCTGGACAAGACGGTCGGACGCTTCGTTGCTCGCGTGAAGGAATTCTTGAAAGTCGCCGACACCATGCCTGCCGATGAAGCCTGCAGTTGGCTGTCAGAGATGGCCGCGTGGAAAACAACCATCATCGGCGACACGGAAGAGAAGGAGAATTTCCAGGGATCGATCGCCGCCGCCCGCGTGAAGGCAGACATCGCAGGGCGCCCGGTCACCGTTCCGGACGATATCCCCAGTGATTTCACAGGGCAGGAAGTGAAGGCGTACTGTTTCTGCCTGACTGCCGAGAAGGCTCAGCTCAAGACTTTCTCGCTGCAGGTCGCCGCCACCTGCAATCTGGGCATGGAGATCATTTTGACCGCGGCGGCTGAAGCGAACAAGAAGCGCGAAGCTTGCGAAAAGCACTAAAACAACTGCGAGCAAGGAGGCGTTCATTTGCCTCCTTGTTCGCTTGCTTGTTGTAGTTTTTCCTTTGGGAAACTGTCCCAGCCAAGGGGCGTTTGTTCGCCAGACGAACGCCTCTTGTATTTGTTTTTTGGGGGAAGCAGCAACTGTAAGGTGTAGTGGATGCAAGTCCTCCGTGCATCGTGCGCGCATGTGGGCAGAAGCAGCGGAAGACTTCGGCATGGCACTGCCGAGCGAGTTCAACAACCCTCTGTTGCACTACTATTACGCCAATTGCATGGTGCATCTAAAACACAAAGAAGCAGCCATCCGCGAATACAGAATTGCCTATGCATTGCAGCCGGTCGGCACAATCGGAAATTACTGCAAGCAGTGCCTGGATAAGTTCGGAATTGACGCGGAAGGCAAGAAAAATACTTCTGCAAAGCCGGCTTCTTCGAAAGCAGATACGAAAAAACCGATTGTCGAAATACCCGAACCCCCAAGTGGTTCTGAGTTAGCGGCTTTGAAGGTCTACCCAAAGGACGGTTCCGAGGTTGCAGTTGAGCGCGAAAAGTCAGTTCAAAACTTGCGCGATTTGATGCAGGCAAAAAAACATAAGAATGGCGCACCATTGCCGGTACCAGTGGGAACTAATTTTTACGTCCGCAATTACAAGGGTCAGCAGAATCAATCTCCCGCTTCCGGCAGTAATAAATCTGGGGAAGAACCTGCGACCCAGTCGCCTGGTGTCAGTGCTGCTAAGCATGGAGTCGCAAACAAGCCTGTTGAGCCTGTTGAAAAAACAGCTCCCGCGGCGCCACCGCAGAAAAAGAAACTGGGATTGTGGTGGTGGTAGGCCGGGCGAACTCTGTTTTGCAGAACGAGCTTAAACGGCTTGTCGGTAGGTTCGCGCACCTCGCGCATGCACTGGTAACTCGCCTGCGATACGGGGTGAGTTTCGCTTTAATCAAAACTATCTGAGATCTCTCACTTCTTTGTGTTGATTACGTTTTCTACTTTTCGATACCCATAGGTATCTATTTCATTTCACCCTTGCAAGAAAGGACTAAAGCCTAAACGGCTATCCGCACAACTCGAACTACGTCTCTTGAAGTTTGGTATGGCGCTCTTGCGTTTCAACAAGTGCCTACCGTCGTTTGTGACCGCATAAGCACTCGTCGTGCCGCGGTCTTTCCGCTTCATCGTCCCAAAAACAAGAAGAAAACCATGAAATCGAAAGTGTACAGCCTCGTTTTGGCCTGCGTTGCCGTTGCGTCTCTGTTCTGCCTCAGCACCAGCACGGCGTTCGCCGATTATCCCAATCGCGGACACGTTCACCACGGCAATCACGTGCATCACGGCAATCACGTGCATCACGGCAATCACGTGCACCACGGCAATCACGTGCACCACGGCAACCACGTTCACCATAACGGACACGTCCATTACCGCGCCCCGGGTGGATCCGTCCACCTCGGCGCCGGCGGTGTGACCATCGGACGGGGCGGCGTGGGCATCACGTTCGGGAACGGTTACGCCTACGGCGGCAATCGCTTCCATTACGCGCCCAATTTCTACGGACCGAACTGCGGTCCGAATTATCGAGTTCCGAACTATCGGGTGCCGACCTATGTGACCCCCCGTTACAACAACGGCGCCGTTCGCCAGTTCTACCTCGACCCGAGCGATCCGTATCTCTACCAGCGAAATGTGTCTCCGAACGCGCCGTATTCGCCAGTTGCGCCCTATATTCCGCCGACGGTCGGCAACGGTGTTGACCGCTATGAGTTTCTCCGGTTCCAGCAAGAAACGCGAGATGCACTGCGGCAACTCGGCGATCAGCAGCGGCGTACCGACGCCGGACAGCGACAACTCGAGCGCGGGCAGCAACAGCTCAACCTCGAACAGGGTCGTCTGGAACGCGGGCAGCAAGACCTCGAACGCGAATTGCAGGACATCCGCAACTTGATTCGCAAGTAGAACCAAGCCGGTCCGTCACGTTTGTGTGTTCCTTCCATCACCAGGTGTTTTGAAAAACCGAAAAGCCTAGAAAGACTCACTATGACACTGCCAAGCGTCAATCCTGTCGTTGGACTCATCGATACTGCAGATGGTGGCAGCGACCATCAACTGCGGTTCGAGATCGAGCGCATTCAAGGAGGTTACGTGTTCGTGATTCGCTCGCAACATCGGCCGGGCGGAGCTATCGGTCGGCGCTGCACGCTCGACAGCGGGCCCGTGAATCCGAACTACGATGAAGTCCTGACCGCTGGACGCGCCGCATTCGAGAAGGCTAAGGAGCCGGCCGGCACCGCTCGAATGGCCGCGCAAACACGAACTCCGGTGGGACTGGAAGAGCAGTCATAGCCGACGCGTAATCTGGCGCGGACTGCGGGCGGGAAGCGGATCAGCCATGGACGGCTGTTTCGCTCTCCCGCTTTTTTGATTTTTTCGCTTATACGATATAGAGTAATAGAAAGGCGACTTAAAGGAAACGCCGATGAACAGCCGACCGAAGTCGACCATCCAGGCGTTTCCCCCAGGTTGTTCTAACCTGTGACAAATCCCATTGCCGTTGCGGCTCTGGAAAGTGTTTCTTCAGCCACGACCTTGGCTCGTTCTCGCCCGTCCCTGATCGCCGCCAGAATGCGCTCGGGCTCGTTCATGAGCTCGTTATAGCGCGCTTGAATCGGTGCCAGGTAATTGACGATAGTCTCTGCCAGCAGAGGCTTGAACGTGCCGTAGCCCATGTCTTTGCACTCCGCAGCCACCTCGTCGCGCTTCTTTCCGGACAGCACGCTGTAGATGGTGAGCAGGTTGTGCACTTCCGGGCGAGCCGGGTTGTCGAACTCGAGACCGCGCAAACTGTCGGTCTTGGCGCTCTTTATCTTCTTGCGAATCAACTCCGGCGGGTCCATCAGGTTGATGCGACTGGCGTCGTTGGCGTCGGATTTGGACATCTTCTTGCTTGCGTCGGTGAGGCTCATCACCTTGGCGGTTTCTGTCACCAGATACGGTGCGGGCAGGACGAGGACGTCTTTGCCGTTTCCGAAGCGACGGTTGAATCGCTCAGCGATATCGCGCGTCAGCTCCAGATGCTGTTTCTGGTCGAGACCGACAGGGACTTGGTCGGCGTCGTACAAGAGAATGTCGGCAGCCATGAGGACCGGGTAGTCGAGCAGGCTCAGACAGGCGTCTTCACCTGCTCGAACGGCCTTCTCGCGAAACTGAATCATGCGACGGAGCTGCCCCACCGAAGTGATGGAGCCCAGCAGCCGAGCCAGTTGCGAGTGCGCCGCGACGTGCGACTGGACAAAGAGGGTGGACTTCTGAGGGTCCAACCCGCAAGCCAGATACAGTGCGGCGGTGGACAGCACGTGCTGCCCTAAGACCTTGGGGTCGTAGTCCTCGGTAACTGCGTGCAAGTCGGCGATGAAGAGAAAGACTTCATGCGCGTCTTGCAACTCTATGGCGCTTTTAACGGCGCCAAAGATAGTTCCCGAGGTGAACGTTGCCGGTCGGACGGACGCCCGACAGGATGCGGTTTTTCTGTGTCGTTTTCATGACGTTCTCCTTTTGGGATTTGACCGTTGCACGGTCGGTTTTCTCGAGCAGCGAATTGCCGCTCGGTTTAGCGAACAGCGATTTGCCGCTCGCCGGTTATAGAGCCGTGAGGCGGTTCAGCAGGTGCTGAACTTGGCCTCGACGGCTCCGATGAGCGCCAGCCTGATGCCTGCCAGAACGGCGTCCGGCATCATCTGCGAGCGCTGCATGACGGCGTAGGTTTTGCCCTTGCCGAGCAACTGCAGGCGGCTGCCCTGCTCTTCGCACATGAGGGACATGGCGGACGGTTCGTCGCTGCCTGAGCCTACTGCGCGATAGCCGAGGCGCATGGCGCGTACTAACTCAAGCGCCAGAAGCGTCTTGTTGCACGCGACCGCCGAGACTTCGGCGACACCGTAAGGGCGCGCGAAGTGAATGCCGGAGATTGCCTCGAGCGTGTCGAGGTCCTCTTCGAGCACGGCAAGACAGATGCTCAGCAGCATTCCGTCTTTGACCTGAGAGCGAAGCCAGAACCAGACCTTCATGGCGGCTTCGTCGTTGTCGTCCAATCGTCGCATTCGCGACTCCTTCTCGTTCGTTCTTAAATCACCGGATGGGCACGAAACGGCTGCCGGTGCCGGTGATTTAGAGCACGTCGTCCTTGACGACAGTGAGGTGCGGGAAAAGCGCCCTGAAGAACTCGACCACGGCATCCAGTTGTTCCGCGCTCGGCTGGTAGGTGCCGGAGTTGCGGTTGACGTGGATGACGCCGTTTTCGTCCTTCCAGATTTCTCCGGCGAAGACGACCCACTTCGCGTAGCCCGACATCAGCACGTGCTTGCTGAGGATCCAGTCCATCAGCTTGGCACCGCCGGAGATGCGCGACAGGATGAACGTGGAGGTGTCCAGTCCGGTGGCAGGATCTTGCGAAACGATGACCAGGTTGTACTTGTTGGGCTCCGCTTGCGAGTGCGTGCGCAACGCCTTGTAGACGTCGTTCTCGCTGCGCAAGCCAGGCAACATCACATAGCGCGGCACGAGAATCTTGCGCATGCCCCAGATGACCGGACGAGAGAAGAGCAGAGCCTTCTTCAGCCGGGTGGCGAGGTTGGGATTGGGCTGAGGGAACTCCTTGAGCGGAGTTTTCAGATAATCCGCGATGTTGACGCGATTCTGCGTGCCTTCGAAGAGGTTGTGAGCCCCCCAGAAAAGCCGCATCACGGCGCCGACATGGCTGGCCGATGACACGCTCATGAGGATGTTGCGCGTGTATTCGACGTTTTCCGGCAGGGCGGGTGCGACAGGAGGCGCCGACTTGCGGCTGCCCTTCTTCTTTCCGCCGCCGCCGACCAGGCGCGCCGGAAGACCGAAGACGCCCAGGCCGATCTTCGAGAGTCTCGAGCCGGACTTCGCCTTTGCTTCCATGTTGCGCTGCGTGTGGCGGCACAGCGTGGTCACTTCGGCGCCGATGATGCGCAGGGCGTACCGCTCGACGCGATCGGAGGTGGTGCGAATCACCTCGTATGCGACCGGCTTGCCTTCGTAGGAGAGCCCATCGTTGACCAGCGACGTGAAGAGGTGATACGGCCAGTAGCGGTCGGTGAGCGGACGCTTTCCGGACGTGAAGCCGGCGTCCTGCATGACCGTCATGCAGGCGTTGACGCAGGTCCAGTACTTGATGCCGTGGAATTTCTGCATCGACACTCGGAGCCGGTCAGCCGCCTCAGGTGGAAGTCCCTTGAGCCGAATGAGCAGACCCGACTGCGCGAAATCGCGCGTCGCCTCGATGACCGAAGGGGCGCGTTTCAGCGACTTGCCGGCGAACTTCTGATAGCCGCCCTTGCCGTCGGGGCAGACGAGGTACGCGTTGGGGCGTCCGAAGCCGATGAAGATTTCGTCCTTGCCCGCGAAAACATCGCTGATCTTGAAGACCTTCAGGTCGGCGACCGCATGCTCGCGGATTGTGGTGGCGTCGATGACCTCAGGGATAATGCCGCCGAACAAGTCGTTCTCGGGCCGGCATTCGAAGTGCTGAGCGTAGCCTTCTGCGTTTGCGCAGGTGTCTTGAGCTTTTCGAGTCATCCTAATCTCCTTCTGGTTGAAAGGCGCTGCTTTTTTGAGAAGCGCCGACAGAGCTTGAAGAGATCGCTACTTGTTACTGGACGGCGTTGCGGCGCAAGTACTTGCGCACGCCGGAGCCAAGAGTGATTACGCCGGTGAGCACTACGAGCCAGCTCAGGGGCGTATAGAGCACGATGCTGTCACCGCCCACCGGATTGATGAGCAGGAAAGCACCGAAGAACAGCCATGCGAAACCGCCGATGACGCGACCAGCGCCACGAATTCCTTCGTTTTTGGCGAGCAGGGTCAGAGCGGAGGCGATAGCGAGCACGGCAGCGAGTGCGAAGAGACTGCTTGCTGTGAACATCTGATTTTCTCCTCGAGCACGAGCAAATTCGGCGCAGACCGTGATGGTGAGCGCTGTTTCATTCGTGCAATCAAAATCGGAATGCGAATATCCGCCAGCAGCGGACATCCGACTTTTGAGACGATTAGACGATTTCTTCCAAGCCGAAGGCGGTCTCATCCACCGAACGAATCCGGTGCGTCTTTGTCGAAAGAGTTCAAGACGGGATGAGTTTTGACGGAACCTTCAGCGCGCAGAAGAAAGAGAATTACGTGTTCAAACTAAGTGGGAACCGCCCGAATCTCCAAGGATTGTCAAGGAGTGTGTAAGGGCGCAGAGAAAAGCTCAAAAGCATGTCAGTTCGTCCATTTGAACGCCAAGAACGCAAAGCTTAGACAGATCTACGTTTGTGATAACTCGAGGAAGCCGGTTGTCATGATGGCGCCGTTGTGCGAGCAGTATTTACTCTCATGAGTCAGAAAACCTCACGCGAATCTTGTATAGCTCTCGTCATGATTGTTAAAACAAGAAACCTATTTCCTTTCGCACTCTTGAGTTTTTAAAGCCCAGTCCCAGCTCTCCACGCACGTTTCAATCACGAACGTCTCACCGATCAGGTGTGGAATTCGAGCCGGCTGCCGCTTTGGCGACTCCCGTGTCCGCAGGAAATATGCATCTCTCTGTCTAAATCTGACTTAAGGAGGCAGACTCATGATCAGTCTCATTCTGATCGGCGCCTTCGTGGTGTTCGGCATTGGCCTGATAGCCAAATTCGTGCTGGACAAGAAGGAGCATGAACTGAGAATCACCTGGCCCGAGTTCGGAATCGCGGCCGCGGTTCTCATGCTTATCGTGATTCCGCTGACTGCCTGGATAGGACTCAAAGTCGCCTTCAACAACTCGGTGACCTACAACGAGTTCTGGAGCGGCTATGAGGTGGAAGCACAGTGGTTGAAAATCAAAACTTCTCGAGACGGCGCAGGACGACACAAGTGGGACTGCGACCCGTATCAAGAATGGGTTGTCGACCGCGCGGCGTACACCGACGATGAAGGTAATTATCACGCCGAACAGGGTCACTACGAGACGCGGTATCACCGCTGCCCGTATACCACTGAGGAGTGGACCTTCGTCGTCAAAACGACGCTGGGTGACTACTACATCGCGGAAAATTGGCTGCCCACCGAACCGGAGCAGTATCGTTATCGCAGCCCGGAAGGCAATTCCAGACGGGCTCCCTCGCATCTGGACCGCGGCGTGCCGCAGTTCTGGCTGCGCGTCAAAGACCGCATCGATACCAATCAGCCTGGTCCGGTCACTGCCAGAAGAACGTACGACAACTACATTCTGGCGTCCGATCGCACCATCCTGAAGAAGTACAGTGCCGACATCGACCGCTACAAGCAATCAGGCTTGTTTCCCAAGCCCAATGCCACGGTTCACGACGTCTATTACGCCGACCGTGTCTACTTCATCGGCGTTCAGCCTCCAGGCGACTGGCAGGCATACGCCAACGCATTCGATGCGGCGCTCGGCATGGAGTTGCAGGGAGACCTGCATCTCATCATTGTTGACGCCAATAAAATCAGCGATCCCGAAAATTATTCGGGCGCGCTCTTCGCGTACTGGCAATCGCAGGAATTCGGCAAAGACGCCATCTCCAAGAACAGCATCATGGTCGTACTTGCAACCGAGGATGGTGGCAAAACCGTCAAGTGGGCGCGAGCGGCGACCGGCATGCCCAGGGGCAACGAGCGTCTTCTCATTGAAATCCGCGACCAGATGCCCGGCACGGCGCTGGACCCTGCTTCAGTGCTCGGTCCGCCGCGCGGCGAGCTGGTTCGCGACAGCACCGGCAAGACCGTCGTGCGCATCATTCACTCGACCGGAAAGCTCGACCAGCTCATCTGGGGGCAGAACAAGTTCGAGCGCGTGCGCATGAAAGACTACAGCTATCTGATTCATGAAATCGAGCCTACAAGCGGGCAGAAGGCGTGGATCATCTTCTTCATCGCGCTGGGAGGTTGTGTGGCGTGGGGCATTTGCATTGCCTACGGACCGCGCACCTACCGCCGTTTCAAGGGGCGCTGAGCGCTCACAGTGAGGACTCAAATGAACTTCGAAAAGATTTTGGGGTTTTTGAAAACTCCCAAAGGCATCATCAGCGCGATTGTCGCGGCCGTTCTTCTGTTCGGCACCGTTTCGGTAATCGGAACCTACACGAACATCCGCAACGAAGGGCGCACGCAAGAGCTGGCCATGACCGCGCACTGGAAGAACACCCAGTCGCGCTACGGGCAGTTCCGCATGACCATGGCGGACAAGCTTTCCATCGCGCGCGAAAAGCGTGATGCCATCAACAAAATCCTGGTCGACGCCGTCTCCGGTCGTTACGACAAACCGGGGCAGGACGGCAAGGTCGACCAGCAGGCTGTTTTCTCGGCCATCGTCGAGAAGTATCCGGACCTGAAAGGGCTGGATATTTTCGATCAACTGCTCAACGACATCCAGGCCGGCCGTGAGGCTTTCGCCAAGGATCAAGAGCAAATGGCGGACATGGTGCGTTCGTACAATTCTTGGCGCACCACCGGCAGTTTCCTGCACCCGACTTTCGTCGATTGGGCAGGCTTTCCGTCGGACGTGCTCGAAGCCAATGTGGGCGGCAACGTCTACAAAGGTCAGGCCGCGCTCGACAAGATGTCCACAGTCATCGTCGGTCAGGATACGGGCGTCATTTTCGACACCGGCACCGACCAGCCAGTCGTGAAGTAAGCGCAGTTCTAATTCAGAACGCGCTTTGGAATCCAAAGGAGAATTATCGTGAAGAAATTCGTCATCATCGGCATCGTCGCCGCGCTCGTGATCGGCCTCTTCAGTTGGGGCATCGGCACTTACACCAACATTCGCAACGAGGGCACTCGCACCGAGCTGGCCATCACCGCGAAGTACAAGGCAATGCAGGCCAGCTACGGTCAGGACCGCCTTGCCTTCACCGACCAGCTCGGCATCGCTCGCGAGAAGCGCGACGCCATGGACAAGATCCTGACGGATGCCGTCAGCGGTCGCTACAACCAGCCTGGTTCGCCCGTGGTTGACCAGGGCAAGCTCATCTCGGCCGTCGTGGAAGCTTATCCGGACCTCGCCGGTCTGAACATCTACGACAAGATCGCCGATTTCGTCACCAAGATGCGCAGCGACTTTGCGCAGGACCAGGCTCAAATCTCGGAGATGATCCGCGACTACAACACCTGGCGCCAGACGGGCAGCTTCCTGCATCCGACGCTTGTCGGTTGGGCGGGCTTCCCCAGCGATGCGCTGGAGATGCAGGCCAACGGCAACGTGTATCGCGGCAAAGACGCGCTCGATCGCATGTCGCGCCCGATCATCGGCTCGGATACCGGGCAGATCTTCGACACTGGTGTGGACCAGCCGGCCATCACGCCCGAGAAGAAGTAACTGCGTAAGGTGAAACGTAATTGTCGGTCGTAAGGCTGACAGTGTGCGTTTCTTTTGCAGTAGTCGAAACAGGCAGGGAGGGGAAACCCTCTCTGCCCCTTCGGCGGCAAGAGCGCGCCAGCGCTTTTGCTCTAAGGACAGCTTCTATTACTCCATGTAGCAGTAGCGCTTTGAAAAAAGAGATGGCGGCGAAATCAATTGCAATCTGCTTAGTATGTATACTGCATGTTAGTGACCTCGCGATCTGAATCCTCAATGCCTCAGCTCATGCCCCAGATTCGGCGCGTTCGAAACAAGACAATTTTCTCTCTGCTGCTTGCTGTTGCGGCCGGTTCGCAGGCGATTGTCTGCGCGGCTGCTCCTGCCAAACCGAAAGCAATCCAGGCTATTCATGCGGTTCAGCAGCATAATAAGCTGGGTCGCGGCGACTTGTACGTTGCAGGACTGGACGTCAAATGGATCTTCAATGACGGTGATGTTTACTTCATGTACAAGGGAAAAGAGCGCAAAGTCTATCTCGCTTGCACGTCGAAGAAGTCTGTTTTCGAGCAGCCATTCGCTCAATTCAAGCGCAAAGGAATTCATTTTACGCAGGGCGGGCAGGACGCGTTTAATCCCATCCGAATCAAGCCGCTGAAAACATTCGTGCTTCAAGGTTTTCCCGTGAAAATCTACACTATGCTTGCCGAAGCGCGTGCCGGAGGAGGGGAGCTGCGGCTTGTAGATATCGGCTCAATCACGGCTCTGGCGGAGCCTACGAAGACTCCTGAGATGGCTGAATTCATCACGACTTCCTACGGGCTCAAGAAAATTGATTCCGTCATGCTCGAGCTGAAAACGCGTTTTTACGCGGAAGACGGAAGTTTGTGGTTCAAAACCAGCACCAAAGATTTGCCGCAGGTGAATAACACATCCAATCAGGCGCGTTTACGCACGTCAAAGCTGGAAAAAATTATGGTGGCGGGCGACTTTTTCGAAGTCCCGAAAGACTACAAAAAAGCCGCTTCGCAAGAAGCCATAATGGGCATGGCGTCAGCGACCAGAGATTTTGAAGATCTGCTGTTCGCTGAGCCGGGCAGCAAGAAGTAACTCTTTAGGACTTTTGCCGTATGGTGCCTGCGCGCATCGCTCTTATTTTTCCGACTTGTCTTTGTATCCAGTGAGCGAGTCGAAGACGAAGTAGATGCACTTGACCAACAACACGTAGATTACGACAGCCCAGAATATCCGAGCGAACACTTCGAGGATGGGCCGAAGAACATCCTTGTCGACAGATAGAACGATCAGAGGCAATGTGACGAGAGCAATGATTGTCAGCACTTTCCAGTGAAAGATCGTTTTGAGACCAACCCGGTACACGAAAAAGAGGAATACCGGGGTTACGCTGCCGAGGATCACGATCAATCCCAGTGCCGCCCAGGGCAATGCGTGCAAGAACGCGACGGCGGCTGCACCAACGCCGAAGGCTGAGCTGGCGTGTTTCAGAAGGCGCAGAGTAGCCCGCGACTTATCCCACTTCTTTTCACCTTCATAGCCGAGTCGAGAGAAGAGGACGAAGTTCGAGAGCAATTCGTTGAGGTAAAGGCCGACTACGGCGGCGGCGAAGTACGTCGCCAGATATCCCAAGAACCACATGTTCAGCTCCTTTGGTTCGATTAGACGTGAGAGAGGTAATCCAGGGCTTTCTTGCCCTGCAGTTTCTTCGGCTCCCAGCGAATCACTTTGCTGGGATGCCTGTAGAGGCGCGATGTAAACCAGATGAGGGTGCCATCGACCCTGCCGAGGCTTTCGATAGTCGCCATCACGTTTGCTTTCTCCGCGGCGGTAAGCTTCTTCATGCGGGTTTCCCATCCCCACCTGGTGCCATAAAGAAGCTCGCGCAGCAGAGCTGCATTCAAACGCACTTTGACTTTGCGTTTGGAGAATTTCTCCATCTCGTTGTCCTGGCTGTTCAACAACAGCAAGTTTTCATTGCGAAACGGAGCATTGGGAAGGTCGCCCACCCAGCGGTGGCCTCCTGCTTGAGCTGGTCCGGTATAAACCCCTTGCGTCTCTTTTGCGAGTCGCGAAAAGTATGAGATTTTCTCCTCAGCTTTGCCCTTTCGCGAATCCGTGCCGACTTCGACGCGATGCACCAATTCCATCAATTCCCACTCCGCAGAGCGGATAAGCCGATGCGTTGGATACACCTTCACAAAGGCCCATAGTAACGAGAGAACAGCGACAGTGGCGAACAGCGAACCGACCGGATATGCGAGAATCTCACCCACTTTGAGCGAGAGAACGATTGCCGCTACAAGAATCCCCAGACCGAGAATAATTTTGAATTCGGTTTTCAGCGACATAGTCTTTCCTTTCCGGCGCATGAATCGGAAACAGGAATGCTGATTTGGTGAAACCGACGAGTATGTGCGCCTTTAGCTGGTTGAACCTGTGAAAGAAAGGAGGGATGGGATAACTTTATCTTGAGCAAAGAAAGCGTTGAAATAAACGATTTTTGGCTCGAATTTAAGTCTCAGCTCACTAAAGTTTTGAATGGCCCGGGCGAAGGTGTATGCCGCAGTGTATGCCGCAGTGTGTGCCGCGGTGTATGCCGCGGTAAATGCGGCCTTGGCGAGCTGAAGCAAGCTCCCGAGACGCCGACCGCGCGTTTTTTTCTTGCAGGTGGTCTCAAAAATTTTCTGCGCAGGTACAAGTAAATTCCCAGGAATTTACTTGTAGGTGTAGAGTGCTTACTGGGTGATGGTTTTGGGGCTTTGAGACTGTTTTTGCATCAGTGGGAAACATCACCGACCAACGTAAAATTGGGGGTTTTGGGACTTTTGGGCATTGCATGTACAAGTGAATTCCCAGGAAAATACTTGTAGGTGAAAAGTGAGTTTTTCTCAAAGCACCATCGAAATTTTTCGTGCGAATTTTTGGAGCGAATTTTTGGTGCGCGCAAAGGGAAACAGTGGCATTTCCTGGGGGTGGAAATGCCACTGATACTGGTGTCAAACGAGTAGCTACGGCTGAGGTAGCAACGATTCAAGCATCTCAAAATTCTTGTGCAAACTGCGTGCAAATTGGTGGTGCACGAACAAATTCAACTGGAAATACAAACAAAGAAATAGAGCCGGAGGGAAGCCCGGCTCGCATTCTTTCTTCTTCTTTCCATTCGTAATCTTTGTTGTTCATGCATCGTTGTTCATGCATCAATCGAACAACTGCAAGCAATTTAGTCTGTCGAGAGTGCAAGTTGCGTGCAACGGAAAATAGTCGGTAGAAAACAGAAAACAGAAAACAGAAAACAGAAAACAGAAAACAGAAAACACACTTTAGGGTCCTGCGCATTCCAGCGTGATAGTGAAGCGAGTTCCTTTTCCGACCTCACTGGTCGCGTCTATCGAACCTTCATGAGCTTCAACGATGGCTTTGCAAATTGCCAATCCCAGCCCTGTCCCGCCTTTTTCGGTCGCGTCGGTCGTTTCTACCTGCGCAAATCTGTCGAAAATCCGCTCGAGCTGATCGCGCGGAATACCCCGACCATGGTCTTCAACGTAGACTTCGACGCGATCCAAAGTCCCTTCTTTCATATTCGACCCAATTGTCACCACCCCACCATCCGGCGAGAATTTGACCGCGTTTGACATCAAATTGACCAGCAGTTGAATCATGCGTTTTTTATCGACAAATACGGGAATGTCTTGCGCTTCCTTCGCTAACGAGACATTGTGTTTTTCCGCAAAACCGCGCACTGTTTCTACCGCTTCCTCGATCAAAACTGCCGAGCTTGCGCTTTCCAACTCCAACTGTAATTTGCCGGCCTGCATTTTTTCGATATCGAGCAAATCGTTAATCAGTGCAATGAGCTGATTGCAATTGCGTGTTGCGGCTTCCAGCCGGTCTTTTCCAGTCTCCGCCAGTTCGCCATACATGCCTCGCCCGATCATGTCCAGCGACATTTGAATAGACGAAAGCGGTGTCTTCAAGTCGTGGCTGATCATTTGCACGAATTCTTGTTTCATTCTCTCCACTTCGCGAGCCGCTGTTACGTCGTGCGCGACGCAATACAATACTTGCTCCGGTTCCGACCATTGTGCGGTCCATAGCATGATTTTATTGGGACCGGATTTCGTCTTTATCTTGTTCTCAAAGGGCTCGCCGGTCTTATTGGCTTTGATTTTTTCAACTGCCTCGAGAGTTTTTTCCACATCATCCGGTACTACCAGAGTAAGCATCCTCTTGCCCTGGAGTTCTTCCGGCTCGAATCCCCAGACTGCATTGCAGGCAGGATTGATAGTATCGAATTTCAGATCTTTGTCGAGCGAGCAGATAACGTCCAATGCATTATCGACGATGGCTCGCTCTGCACGTTGTGCTTTGGCAAGTGCGCCGGCCGCTTCGTGAAAGACTCTGTCCAGCTTGCCGATTTCATCAGCGCCGCCGACGGGTGGCAGCAGACTTTTCTGTTGCGACAAGCGTAAGGAATTGTCGATAAGTACGTTCAGCCTGGAGATTGTGTCGCGACTGAAATACACTTGCAAGGCAATCGCCACCATTACATTCATGCCGAGAATGGCTAGCAGTGCGAGTTTGATTTTATCTCTCGTCTCTTCATCGAAGTTGTGGCTGAAGGCTTTAGCCTGTTCGATAGCAATGATTTCGTTCAAAGATCCCGAAACATCACCGACGCAATCTTCCGTCTTCCGGCGAATTTCACCAAGGCTCAGCACTGTGGAAATTGTGGAGCCTGATTCTTCGCTTTCGATGCGCCTTGTGTAATTCATCAACGCTTTGAACAGCGCGTCCGCCGAGGTCGTAGCCACTTTCAGCAGCTTCATCTCCTCCGGGTCGTCTTTGATGAGCGTTTCAACCTGCCCGGCATACTTCCAAAAACTGTCACTGTTGGCTCGAATGCCTCTGCTTGCGTACGGGGAACGCGACATGTAGAGCGTCGCCACGGACAACATGATTTTGATCGCTGCGTGTTCGCAGTTGTTGACCGTCGCGACAATCTCGCGAGAACGTGCCTGAGCTCTGGCTTGCGATTCGGACTGAAGTACGAACGCGTATAAAATTGCAATGCACAAAATTTCGAGAGCGAGCGGCAAAGCCAGCAAAACGAGCCCTTTCTGAGAAAGCTTGAGATTTTTCAAGGACTCGAAAAATCCCTTCGCGCCGAAAATCATTTCGGTGGTATGCCTCCCATAATTCGGTAATCGATTTTCTGCGCCATTCTAACCCTGTGACATCGTGCAACGCCCAGATTAAAAGTTGAGACGGCATTGAACTTTTTGCTGCCCAAATGCGTATTAAGAGTTATCGGGACGAATTTGTTGCGCAGCGTGGGAGTTTTTTATGCAATTGGTCCGAACGAATCTAAAACAGAAGTTAAACCTGGCACAGAAGCTGAATCTGGCAGAGAAGCGCAATCTGGCACAGAAGTTAAACCTGGCACAGAAGCGGAAACAGAAGCTGAAGTCCAGCACTGTTGCAGCGGTGTGTGTTCTTGTTCTCATGGCCGGATGGCAAGTTGCTGCAAACGCCCAAAACGTCAGTCGAGAGGAGCTTGTCGACGCATACAGGCAAGCCAGGGCCAACGGAACGCTGGGCAAAGGAGGTGTTAGAGGTATTCTGCAACGCAAGACAACCGGCGGCGTCGGCAGCGGTCAGTCTGGAGATCGGCGCATCGACGTTGCTTACGGTCCGGGACCGCTGGAAAAACTGGATGTTTACGTGCCCAAACAGCGCAGCAGTCAGAGAATGCCAATCATTGTCTTCTTTCATGGCGGTGGCTGGCGCATGGGTGACAAGCGGCAGCACGATGGGAAAGGTGCGCTATACGCGCTCAATAACATAGTTTTTGTCAATGCTAACTACGGTTTGGCTCCGCAAGTAGTTCATCCATACCAAGCACTAGACGTAGCAAAAGCAATTAAATTCACCGCTGACCACGCTTTGGAATGGGGCGCCGATCCGGAAAGAATTTTTTTGATGGGGCATTCGGCCGGCGCGCAACTTGTCGATCTTGTCGCCACCAATCAGCGTTTTCTCAAAGAAGTCGGAGTCAATCCATTGAACATAAAGGGGGTGATCAGCCTGGATACAGCATCTCTCGATCTACTGCAACGAATAAGTGAAGAATCTTTTGAAGGGCAGCATGTGGGCAAGATGATTGAGCAGGCATTCGGAAAAGACCCGGCAATGCTGAAGGATGGCTCGCCGACGCTGAATATACATAAGGGAGTTGTTTATCCGAAGTTCCTCATGATTTGCGGTGAGCGGCGCCGCTCGGCGATGAAAAATCACGATGAATTTGCTCGACAACTTCGTAATGCGGGCGGGCAGGTGCTTGTAAAACCGGTTCCACTTTCGCATCGAGACATCAATCTAGCTGCAGGTGACAGCCGTACGGATACTTTTAAATGGATAAAGTCATTTGTTGAAACAGGAAAACTCTAGTTTCTGCCGTTTCAGCCTGCACGGTTTTGAAATATGTCACGCGCTGAAGCCTGTAAATTGGCGACCAATGGTTAATTCCGGTTGTAAAGCGTTGAATTATTTGTTCCGTGTAATAAACTGAATCGTCTTCCGTTTGCGAAGAATTCTCATTAACTCAAGAACCGACGTCTGTAAAGTCAGCGCTGTATTTCTAGCGGCGTTGCAGGTATCCATTTGGAAAACAAATCATGACCAGCTCTCAAATGAAAGGCACGCAGAAAGACCTCGGATTCGGATTTGGAATCGAAGCAGAATATTTGTTGCTCGACAAGAATTTTCGCCCGCTCTTTCATGAAGACCTGGATTTCGAAACCATGCGCGACTGCGTTGACAGCATTTCAGCCGCCGACCTCGGCACTGCCGGATTCAACATCAAGCCGTTGCACAAGCTCGCTAACCCTTATCTCATCGAAGGTTATTACCTGACGGACAGCGATATGAAGCCGCATACTCTGCTGCCTAAGGGCATCGAAGTGCGCACGCCGATTCGTTCTTCTATCGATGAAACAATTGCTGTTCTTGCCGACGCTACTGAACGATTGCAAGAGCGTCTTTCCGCGCGCTTTGGCTATCAACTTTGTTCGATTTCGCATCATCCTACCCGATACAACTTTCAAGCGGCGCCCAACTACAAGCGGCATGATTACTGGCAATGGGCGCTAACCGCCATGACGACTTATGGTCCGGACATCAATATCAGCTTGCCCGGGGAGCTGGCGTCGATTGTCGATCAAACGCAGCTTAAGGCGCGTTTGAATTTCTACATGCCGGCCGTAATCGCGCTTACTTTTGCTTCGCCGCTTTTCGATGGACAGCTCTGGCGTCCGGATTCATCCACAAACAGCGCAGTAAACAGCGCCTGCGGCGCCACCACCAACGTCACCGCAGGCAAATCCGTCCGGACGTATAACCGCTCTCAGTGGGCGCCTCTCTATTACATTCACACCGAGCCTGCGCTGCGTTTCGAATTCAAAGGATTTGAAATGCCGCGAGATATGGCTGATTACGGGGCGCTTTTCCTGATATCTCTGGCGTTGCTTCTCGATCCGGCTCTGTCGATGAAAACGACGGATGAAGAACGCATTGCCAATCTGCGCTATTTTGCTGAATACGGCTTGCAATCGCATGGCGCTCGCATTTGCGCCGGCGCTGTTTTGCAAGCGGCAGAAAGAACGGCATTGCGCCTGAGTTTAGATGCTTCGTGTCTGAAGCCGTTTTGGACACGTTTGGAAACAGGCATCCTGCCTGCTGATGAAATCTCCGCGTCATTCGCCAAAGAAAATTCTCTCACGAGAACATTGCAACAAATGGTGGTAAAACCTGCAAACACGGCATTTTCCGCTGCTCAGCCACAAGTGATTGCAATAGGTCGGTAATTTGCTGCGGATACGACCGAGATTAGGTGTTTGACCCCATGAACTTGCCCATTGTTTGCATTGCGAAAGCTGTAAGAACAATCGGCTTTGGTGCCGTTTCCGTCGTTCTTGCGCTTTACTTGCTCGAGAAGGGATTTTCAACAGCGCAAGTGGGTGTTCTTTTTTCGCTGACACTTCTTGAAGATGCTTTGCTGACGACATTGGCCTCCGTGCTGGCAGGCAGGTTCGGCATGCGCGTTGTGCTCTTGCTGTCGTCGCTGGCAATTCTTGTTGGTGGTTTTGCAATTGCTTTCGCGCCCGTTAAGTGGGCACTCGCACTCGCAGTGGTGTTCGGAGTCATCAGCCCGGCCGGATACGAGGGCGGTCCCTTTGCCGCAATTGAGCAGGCCATTATCAGCCAATCGGCGCAGCATGAGAAACTCACCTGCGCCTATTCCTGGTACAACCTGGTCGGATTCGGCGGGGCGGCGGTAGGTGCGTTGCTCGCCGGCGGCTGCGTTGCGCTGATGAAAGCGCAGCCGGTGGTAGAGGCTTATCAGTCGATTTTGATTTTCTATGCTGTTAGTGCGTTTCTGCTGGTGCTACTTTATCTGACTGTTGATATCGCGGAAAAACCTTGCGTGAGCCGAGCGCGCGCCGGCGAGCGCGCCAACTTCACCGCTCACGTGCCGGTCGAGGACAACAGTCGAATTTCGTCCAGAAACAACATTCGCAACCTGGCGTTCTTGCAGGGACTGGATGCGTTCGGCGGCGGTTTTGTAGTTCAGTCCCTGCTGACATGTTGGTTCTACCAGCGATATCACGTCGATGCAACTTTTCTCGGACCGGTTTTCTTTGGCTGCAACGTAATTGCTGCTCTCTCCTTCCTCTTCGCGCCTGCGGTCGTAAAGCGAATCGGATTGCTGAATTCTATGGTTTTCACCCACCTGCCTTGCAGTTTGGCGCTGTGCGCCTTGCCGTTTTTGCCTTCGGCCTCATGGGCGGCGGGATTGCTGGTTCTAAGAAGCGCTTTTTCCTCGATGGACATACCTGCCAGACAGGCGTACACGATGCTCATCGTCGCCGAAAAAGATCGCCCTGCTGCCGCGGGCATCATCACTTCCGCAAGAGCGGTCGCTCAAGCCATCGCACCATGCTTGACCGGATTTCTCATGAATAATGCAGTAACAGGTTTGCCTTTAATCCTAGCCGGAGCTCTGAAAAGCGTCTATGATGTGAGTCTCTACCACGCGTTCAAGCACGTGCCGTTTCACCATGAAAAAAACGCCAATGCACCGCAGGTGGAGTCATCCACGAACGAATCAGCCAAGCTAGAACAGAGAGACCTGGAAAGTGTCCGTTGAAATGAAGACAAGAGCTCATCCTGAACCAAGCCAGGAAACGGGCTTAAGCCTCTACATACGAACACCATTTCGATCGCCTGTTCGAAAGGCGATTTTTACATTGCACAAGTGGGTGGGAGCAATCATCGCGCTCTACATTCTTACGATGAGCCTGTCAGGTGTAACGCTGGTTTTTCACGACGAATTCGAGAGCATTCTTTGCCCGCCGCCCTCGCTGAAGGTCGGCGAAAAACGCGCAACGTTCGAGTCGATGATTGAGAATACGCACAAGAGGCATGTCGGCTATCGCGTCACCGGTTTCATTTGCCCGCGCAAAGCGGAGCTGCCGGTCGAGGTTTTTGCAGTCAACGACAAGGAAAAAAAGCTGCATCTCAATGCCGACCCTTATACCGGCGAGATTATCGGGCCGCGCCAGGAGAGCGAAGTGCTCGAGGCGGTGCGTGATTTGCACCATAATCTGTTCAACGGTAAAACTGGGCGCACCGTCAATGGTGTCGGAGCATCGTGCCTGTTTCTGCTGGTGGTAACCGGCGTCGTGGTTTGGTGGCGCGGCGTGAAGGACTGGGCAAGCGGTTTTCGCTTTGCCATGAAGGGCAACTTCCGTCGAGTCAATTGGAATTTGCACAGCGCGGTCGGCGTATGGGCACTGCCTTTGCTCCTGATATGGAGCATCAGCGGTTTCTATTTCGGATTCACGGCATTTTTTGAAAAGAGTCTGAACGTGGTCTTTCCGGTGTCCGCGCAGAAGCAAGTCGCACCGCCCGATGAGAAGATCGCCATGGAGGAAAACGAACCAAAGAGCGCGGGAGATATGGCGATTGCTGCCATGCACGGCGCCAAGCCCGATCTCGATAAAATGGTTCAAACAGCAATTGCTGCGGCAGGGCGCGAAGACTTTGTCGAACGCATCGCTTACCCGGACAAGCGCCGCCCTACGCTGCGCATTTGGCTCTCCAACTCGCTTTGCGCGGAGTCGACAACAAAGACTCAAGTGTTCCTCGATCCGAAAACCGGACTCGTCCTCGCTGTTGCACCATCCGACGCGGCGCCGTCAGGCGATGTCATTCTTCAATGGTTGACTAAATTGCACTTCGGCAGTTTTGCAGGATTAGCATCGAAATCCGCGTGGATTCTTTTGGGGCTCGCACCTGCGGTTCTTGCTGTTTCAGGGCTTTCGCTTTTCGCGCATGGTTTGCGAGTGTCAAGCAAAAAGGAAGCGCCTGAGCATGTTAGGAGATATTGAGTGGAAGACGCCTAACGCAACGGCGTAATTGCTGGTTCTTCCTGCAATTTCTGTGCTTTCAGGCGATCCTTTTGAGCCAGTTCTGTTTTACCAATTTTCTCGTAAGCCGCACTTCGTGCCTCATACGCTCCAGCGAATTCCGGAGCTGAATCAATTGCACTGGTGTAGTCGGCAATTGCTTTTTCATACATTTTGAGCTGAGCATATTGCTGTCCGCGCAGCCATAACAGTTCGTCTTCATCATCGTTTGTGCGGGCTTTGAGCGCGTCAGTCAACTCGCGGATTGCTTCGAGATGTTTGTTTTTTAGGGCGAATATTTCTGCTCGGTGCTTCTGTGCCAAAACGCGTTTTGAAATCTTCTCATCCGGCTGCTCAAGCTTGATTACATACTCATAGTCTTTTAGAGCGGCATCGTAGTTTTTTACCTTTTCAAAAAACTGTGCTCTCGTAAAGTAGGTTAAGGATTTGGGATTCAGTTTGACTGCCTGGTCGAAATCCTTTTCAGCCTCACCATAGGCGCCTCGTTCTACTTGCAGAGAAGCGCGGATTTTGTAATAGCCTGGGTCCCCTGGATTTATCTTTATGGCTTCGGTTAAAGCCTGGATTGCCTTGGCTGGTTGTTTCCGAGCGTCGTAAAGACGAGCCAAGTACTCATAGGCATTGTCGGCATCGGGGTCAATTCCTATGGCTATTGCTTTTTGAAGGTCGTTAATGGCGGCGCCATCATCGCCAACAACGGCATAGCAACGACATCGTCCCCTAGTGTAATAAGCACGCCCGTTTTGTGGATCTAGTGCAACCGCTTTATCTGCCAGTATATATGCAGCATCATAATCTCGTTGTTCTGCCGCTTTTTCAGATGCCTTCGAGTAATCGAGAGACGTAAGAGATTTTTCTGATGGCAGGTATTTACTTGTCGCCTCCTTCAGTGATGGTTTGGGCGCATCGAGAAATATAGTCTCAACAGGAGCCGAATCTTGTCGTGAAGTATCTTCAACAGGTTCCGGCGTGCAAGCGCTACAGCAGGCGATGACACAAACAAGCACTACATAAATTCGAAATATCAAGTTGCGAGTACCAAATCAGGGAAGCACTGCACGAAAGTCTACCGGTCGGATGGCAGTATTTGTCACGGATAGAAGTGAGTTTTTACTTTGATGCTACGACTCCATGTAGCAGCTATTTTGTTTTTGAAATCGCCAACTGCCGTCCAGCGCCACTGTTTATGGTGGCGCTGTGTCTTGGTGAATATTGGTTTTCCGTCTCGGCAGATAGAACATCGAAACAAGCAGAGCCGAAGTCCTCCCAAGGTCTGCGGCTCCCTGAATCAATCTATCGGATACTTTCCACCCGTGTAAAAGGAACAGGAGGGTCTATGGGCAGCCGATGCTTCTCATATTCGTTCCTTTTGCGGCAACAAGGACAGTAAAACCCATAAGTTGCACGGCTCACCCCACGATGAAACCTTATCAAATCCCTGGGTGTTACCATCAAGAGTGAGGAACAGCATAAACACTGGATTTTTACTTCCTCTACTCTGGGTATGTACTTGTTCTCGAGTACTAGCATTGATCTCCTGTCTAATCCGGATGCACTTCTGTGTGAAAGCATGAGCCGAAGCGGATTCGGCTCAAAAAGGCGCTTTGTGATAATGGGCGAAGCTTAGGCTGAGACCTCCTGATAGAGAGAGATTGGGATTTACATTCATCAGACCAGAAATGCTGCGCGTGATAACAACAAAAATTTCCATTCTGTAAACGTATTTCCCCATCATCAATTCGTTGAGGTTAACGCTGGCCCGCAGTAGTGCAAGAAAACTGGATCGGGTCGAAGTTCTATGCGTTTCAGAGAATGATGGATGGCGCCAATACTTATTCGCAACAAGAGGTGATATTTCACCAGGACACCTCAGCTTGGACAAAGAGCCGTCCACCGATTAGCTTGTTGAATTCGCAATGCCGCACATTTGCCCACAGGTGCTTACTGGGAACCATGAAGCGCGTGGTGAAGTGCGCTTCAATGAACGGATTCAGCAGGCTGCTCACTCCTTTAGGAGCGCTATCCGCGTATTCCTTCCATGTGCTGGCGGGTTTGGCATTGGCCAAGTAGTAATGCGTGTCTCGCAAATGCAGACCGTCATTACCGACCTTGCTCCAGATGAGCTGGATCGCAGCGCCGCCGTTCTTGGTCAGCCGGACAACTGAGCTGGCACGACCCTTCTGGCGTGTGTCCCAGGGAGAATCGTGACACAGGGGGCTTTCGATCCTCATGTGCTGCAATTCCAGCAGCTCACGTACGATGTGAACCAGCTCTTCGGGCACCGTCAAGCTGATGCTTTCGGGCAGCAACCATCCGCAGCTTCCACAGTGACTGTGATAGCCGGTTGCCGTCGAGTACCGGTAGATGGTCTGCGTGCTGATGCCTTTCTTGACACAGTGAGGGCAGACTGACGCTTGTTCGAAGGTGATTTGCATGTCTTTCCTTAAGCGGGTGAAGCCCGCAGAATCAGACCACTTGCCTGTGGCATTGCCAAATGATGGTCTGAAGTTTAGGCCCGCGCGCTGCAAAGCGCCGGGATGAGGTCGCAATGCTACTGATGAACTGAGAGTGATGTTTATGCACCACCGGTCACGAGGTTACTAATAGGACATCTCATCCCATAAGCGCTCTTCCTCCAACTCCAACTCTTGAAGCTCTTCTGCAAACCGCAAATTTTCAAAAACGAAATACTCCCCCCACTGTCCAAGAAAGACATAATCGCCTTGGTGGCAGTCTGGGTCCCTTTGAGGAACGCTCCAGACTTCGAATCCGCGCACCCTGCCGTCAAACTCTTTACTGCTTGTCGGAAGGGAGAAATGGAAAGTGAGGATACTTCCGGCAATGACCTCGTTGCTTCTAGACTCAAGCGACTTCAGCGTCGCGTTACTAGTCAGTTCGACACACAATTCGAAGTAAGTTTTTGAACTACGCAAGTTTGGAATGCGGAGTTCAAAAGAAACTGTCTTCGAGACCGGCGAATTGTCTTGTTGCATAAGCGTCTCCTTGGAATTGGGCCAACTCTCGAGCCTAATGGTAAAAGGCGAAAAGGGTGAATCTGTGCGCAAGAAGCATGCTACTTGCTGAAGCCGATCAACAACCGATTGCGATTGGCAGAATTGCCAACTTGCAAGAGACAGCCTGAGAAGCTGTTTTCAGCAGAGTTGTTTGTTGGTGGCTTTGTGTTTGAGGGGGGTGATGGCGCGAAATCGGAAGGAAAAGAGGAATGATTATTTGCTACCAAAAAATCGCTTTTCAAACAAAAAAAGAAAAGTAACTGAGCCTTCCTTAGCGCCTCTTAACATGTCCCGTATTGCTATGAAGGGGAATGTCTTTGGCGATTAACGCCACATCAGAAGCGATGCTAGCTTCGCTCTCTCTAGTAGCTGCGCTAGCGCGGCAGGTCCGGCAAAGTCATCAGTTGCGCGAAGATTGAAGCCGAGATGTGAGGGCGCTCAGTGTTTTGCTTGGCATCTAAAACGCTTGACAATCCGAGGCTGGAAAAGCCCACAGGATTGAAGTTTCTCCCCAGAAGAAACCTCCGAAGTCTTAGTCTTACAGTTTGTAAACCGTCAGATCATCAGCTCTTTGAAGGTTTCGTTACAGGTTTTGATCACCGCGTTTTGGTAACTACATGGCGTCCATTATTTCCAGTCCTCCTGCGAAAACCACAACAACCAAACTCTCTTGCAGGTTCACTCCAGCATGATTAATGGCGCGCTGGCGCTCTCGAATCAATGCCGTCTGCGCCGATTTGCCGGCGAAGTTGTTGAGTTGAACTGTACGCAAGATTTCGTGCAACCACGTCTGCCGCGCCAGCACAGACCAGTGGGTACGGAGGGTCTCATGCATAACCAAGACATGCTTGACGCCTTGCTTTGCCTGCCAGTAGTTTGGCGAGCAAAGGTGTCACCGGATGGAAATTGGGTTGCCTGGTCATGGGTCCGCAAGGACGACCGGGTCAACGTCTACGCGCAGCCGACCAATGGTTCCGGCAAGCCGATCAAGCTAACCGACAGCGACAACGATCTCTATGTCGTCTCCTTCGCCCCTGACAGTCGCTCCGTGATTGTCGAGGGCTGTCCGGACGGCAACGAGCGAATTCGCCTCTTCACGGTCGCTCTGGATGGTTCTCAGGAGCTTCGCCCGCTCACCGAAGAAAATCCGCCGTACTTCATCCGCGGAGGGCAGTTGCATCCGAATGGGCGATATCTCGTTTATGGGGCGAACTACGACTTCGAGCGCGCGAACGAGCTGTCGGTCACCGCCGTTTGGCGTCACGACCTCGGTTCGGGCAAGCGCAAATTGCTGGCGATGCCGGCCAGGTCCCCCGAGACCACGCCCGGCAATCAGCCGCAAATGAATGCGCAGGGCACACACGTGCTCTATTTCCGCGCCGACCTCGATGCCGCCGGACAGCAAGTCTGGCTCACCGACATCAACGGTCGCCGTGACCGGGAAATACTCAACTTCGGCGCCACAGCCAAGGTGACTGCTTCCTGGTTTCCGGACGGCAAGCGCATTCTTTTTCTGACCGAGGCGGGGCACTATCGCAAGCTCGGCGTGTACAACCGCGTCAGTGGCTCGATCAAGTGGCTGGTCAACGACCCGCAGCGCAATATTGAACACGCGCACGCCCCGGACGGCACCGACCTTGTCGTGTGTGTCGATGTGGTCGATGCTCGCGAGCATGCCAGTCTCATCAATCCGCGCACGGGGGAGGAAACCGCTATCAAGACCGGCGCCGATGTGAGCTATCGCCCAATTGCGCCGGCTGCGGATGGCGGCTGGATTGGATTGCACTACGGCTCCGTCTTGCCGACGGATGTGGTGCGCGCCGATGATAATCGCAAGAACGGTCGCAAGGTCGTGAACGGTCACAAGTTCACGAGCGCGCATAAGCTGCATGTGCTGTCTGTGGCAAAGAAGCGCAAGCGACTTTTGAAACGGCTCGTGCGGGCGGAAGACTACTTCTGGAAGTCGGTCGACGGCTTGCGGATGCACGGTTTTCTCTACCGCGCGGCTGAGCCGATCGGCACGATTCTTGTCGTGCACGGCGGTCCGCGAGACCGTGCAGAAGCGCGTTTCGATGCGGAGGTGCAGTATCTCGTCAGCGAAGGATTCAACGTCCTGGCGCCGAACTATCGTGGCAGCACGGGATACGGTCTCAACTTCCAGGACGCCATCAAAGCCGATGGTTGGGGCGGCCGCGAGCAGGAAGATATCGCTTCTGCCATCCGCTCGCTCGTCAAAAACCGCATTGCCCGCTGGGGGAAAGTCGGCATCACCGGCATTTCCTACGGCGGCTATTCGTCATGGCACGCCATCACGCACTACCCGACCAAGGTGGTTGCCGCGGCGGCGCCGGTTTGCGGGATGACGGATCTGGTCGTCGACTACAATACGACGCGACCGGATCTGCGCACGCTCAGCCAGGAGATGATGGGAGGGACGCCGGATGCGGTGCCGGAGCGCTATTTCGAGCGCTCGCCCATCAACTACGTCGCGAACATTCGCGGCAAACTGCTCATCGTGCAAGGTGGGCAGGACCCAAATGTTACTCCGGAAAACGTGAAGCAGGTGCGCAAGGCTCTGAAGAAAGCACGCATTCGCTATCAGTTGCTGGAGTTCGATAACGAAGGCCACGAGATCATCAAACCGGAAAACGAAGCGATTTTGTATGCGAGCCTGGCTCGTTTTTTCAAGAACGCTTTCGAGCAGTGAGGTTGCCGCGTCTGGTATCAGATGTGGTGACTGTCGGTGCTTCGGTCGGTGATTGAAACCCCCGGTGAGAGGCAAGTGAGGTGTTTTGCCTCTCCTCTCACCGGGCGGCTTTCGTTGTTTTTTGCTGATTGAAACCCATAATGAAGGGAATCCCAAATGAGAAAGTTTGTTTCAATTTCTTGTTTGCTGCTCCTGGGCTCGCTCTGGGCGACCACGGCTCAGGCGCAGCAGCCGGTCGATTTCAAAGTCGACTTGACCGGCAATACCGTGGCGCCTGCAAGTGAAGGCGACCAGCAATCAGCCGCACGCGCGCTGCGTCAGTATGACGAATCGCTGCGCAACTGGTCGCTGCCGCCTCAGAAGCTGAGCGAAATTCTTCGCTCCAGCACCGCATCAGCCGACGCACAAAATCGGTTTCGGCTGAACCCGGCAGGTGAAGTTTCCGATTCTTCGGATTTCTCATCGCACTCGTACCCCGGTCAAGCCGCGGATTTCTCGGGACCTTCCCGTTCCGCGAATCTGATCGATCCGCTTGCGACTCGCAGAGAGCGCGAGTTGGACTGGCAGCGTCAGAGGTTTTCGGATCGAGTCGCCGACTCGATTTATCCTGGTTTTGGTCGAGTGGAGAAGCGGCACGCCAATGGTGCGACTTCGCGACTCGACTACATCTACACGCGTCGTTGCGGCGTCAAGGGACTCGGCATCTGCTGGCAGTATCGCTTCTAGCATCCGGCTGGCAGGTCCGCAAGCGCCTGGCAATGGGCGAACTGGCAGAGGGTAATGAGTTTTATTAATGCGTGAAAAACTGACAGGTGGATGAGAGCAAGCGAAAATCAATGTTTCGCCCTCTCATCCGCCTGTTTTTTCGGCGCCGTTTTTCTCTTCTTGGACTTCATAGCGCTCATACTATTGCAAGTAGGAGCAGACGGAAGCGGCTCACGCGGAAGCACGACGGGTGAGGTTTTTGCGATTCTTACTCGGTAACGGCAGAAGCGGTTTGTGTACAACAAAGAATTTCGGCCACGTAAATGAGGAGCTGATCGCTAAATCAGCCCCCCTATCTTCCCCGTCAGAAGACACTGTTTAATTGCGCTGCTTATCTCCAGCCGTACTCGCGTGCTCGGTTATTATTTCTTTCTCTGTCGACTTCGCGACCGATGACATTGCCGATTGCTCCGCCGGCTAGAACGCCGAGCAATGTGTTGTCGCGGCGACCGCTGTTGTTGTGACCGATGACTCCACCGATGACGCCGCCGATGACGCTGCCTGCGATTTCGCCGTCCTGGCTGTATTCACCGCCGCGATATCCGCCGCCGCCGCCATGTCCGGAACGTCTCCAGTCAGGCTCATGACGTGGCTCGCGTCTGCGAATTACCGGCGGATCGCATTCGCGATCTACGATGGGAGGATTGAATACCGGACCTCTGCGACGTCCGTCCGGGAAGCAATCCGGAGGATATGGATTGGGAAATTCCAGACCTATGTCCACATTGTCGCGACGGCGACCGCGATTTATGTCGATGTCGATATCGATGTCGACGCCGCCACGTCCACCGCGCCCACGATCCCAGTCGCGCCCGCGTCCTTGATCCCAGTCACGATCGCGATTTCTCGGTCTGCCGTATTCATCGCAATCATCATTGCGTCCGCCTCGACCGCGACCGCCGCGTCCGAAGTCATCGTCGCATCGCTCATCACGACCGTTTCCACGGCCCAGTTGCCCGACCGTGATGTCTCTATCGCGCGGGCGCCCGTTTCGCCATTCACGATCATTGACCACGACCCGCCCACCGCTTTCGATGACAAGGTCGTCACCTTTGCCTGACTGTTCGTAGCGATTGATGTCGCGAACCAGACTGTTGAAAGCATTGCGGTCGGTTCTGTAAACGTCGCGCAAGATTTCAGCAACTTGTTGTCCGTTGTTGCAATCAAGCTCTTTTGCCATCTGTCGGGCGAAATTGTCGCCACCTCGGCCATAGTCATCATATCGGCTCACTGTAAAAATCCTCAAGGCGCAAAGGGAGGGTGCCTGCGTGGGAGCCATCATTCCGAAAAAGTGTGACACAAGTGTGACGCAAACCTTGAAAAACCAAGCAGGCGTGGGAGGAATACGTATGAAGGCGCAGCGTGAGCGTTTTCGCATGGCTGCTTATTAAAGAGACGCGAAGATAACGGGTAAATCACTGTAGTACTAGTTTCAAGTTTTTAATTGAAAGCTTCCTTGAAAAAGACATCAATGACTATTTTTCTCCTCGTCCTTTCGATTGGTGTTTCGACGGGCGCCTCATCATGGAGCAATCCTTCCAATAAAGAACTTGCCGCTGATGCTGTTCGGCTGGGCAAACTGGCGTCTAAAGAGAATCTCAACGGTCACACTCGCGACTTAGCGCTGACGCATATCAATCAGGCGCTCAAATTAAATCCGAAACTTGACTGGCTCTGGTATGAGAAAGCCGACATCTTGCTGAAAATGGAAGAGGACGCGGAAGGGTTGAAGTGTATCGCCGAAGCTATTCGTCTTTCACCGCGCAACTCAACTTTTTGGTATTTGCAGGCATATCTATATCGTTACAGCGGCAAGAAAGAAGAAGCTCTCGCTTCGGTAGATCAATCTTTGAAGCTGGCACCGGACAATGTCGATGCTCTGGGCGTGCGCGGAAGAATTCTTTTTGATTTGAAACGCTTTGCCGAGGCTGAAGCTGTTTACGACAAGTTGATTAAATTGACTCCCCGCAGTGGAATCATCACACACGCGCAGCGCATGCTTGTTTGCAAAGAACTTCATAAGTGGAAAAAGGTCATCGAGGATGCTGATTACTGTTTAGGTTGCGAATCCGGCAAAATTCTTGCGACGTTCAATTTATTGCTGGCGCGAGCTGAAGCGCGCGAGCAGCTAAAGCATTATGCAAAGGCTGTTGATGACTGCCATGCGGCGCTTCGCCTCTTCAAAGATGATCGTGAGCCGCACAAAAGATTGATCAGACTTTATACGTTAATGGGCGACAAAAAACGCGCCGCCGAGGAAACAATCGCCTTGCGCGAAATCGATGAAGATATGAGTCCGCCTGCGAGATAACATTGCCGGCTCACTTGCTTTGACGCGGCGCTCTTAATTCATATGTCGAGAATGGGGCCAGATCGAGATTCGCATTTTTTCTCTGGGCCGCTCTCTGTAATTCCGTTTTCGCAAGATCATGTTTGCCCAGACGCTTGTAAATCTCAGCTCTGCCGCGGTGAAGGTTTTCGTTTCCATCTTTTGATTCATCGCCTTCAGGATCTAGCTTTAATGCCATGTCGTAATCAGCCAGCGCTTTGTTATTTTGTTCGAGCAGGAAATAGGCATCGCCGCGCTTTTTATATATAGACGCTCGCTTTTTGCCGATCTTCAATGCCATGTCGAAGTCTTTTACAGCTTGAGCACCATTGTTCAATTTCAGGTAGCAAGAACCTCTGCTGAAATACAAACCATCAGTGGGAGCTGCTTTTATAATCTTGCCGTAATCGTCGATGGCTTCTTTGTACCGATGAAGTGATTGATTGAGATCGGCTCGTTTGCGGATTGCCAACCAATTGGATTTTTGCGTTATATCACCGATTTTGGTTGCTGCCGTGAAGTCCGCCAGCGCCCTGTCCAACTTGCCGAATTCCTCATAGACAAGCGCTCTGCCGACAAAAGCATCTGCTGATTTGCTGTCTAGTTGAATGGCCTGAGAATAGAGAGTCAATGCTTTTTCGATCTCGCCGTGATCCCTGTAGTAGTCTGCACGGCGAACAAGCGATTGCACCGGTGTCTTTGGCGCCTTTGGAGACGTCTGCGCGCCTGCTTCTGCTGCAAATTGCGTTTCCACACAAGCAAAAATCAACAGCGGTCCTGCACCGAATACAATGGCACGACGTAACGTCGCAGCGCAGGCGAAAACGATGCCGCACGCGAGGGCGCTCAAACCTGCTGTTGTCTTGCAGTTCATGCCCGCTCCAACTTTCAGAATGTCCATGCACCATACTACAAGCAATGTTCCTCCTTTTTTATAATACTACGCCATGTAGCAAGAAATGCGCGAAGTGAAAACACCGCAGAGGCAGATGCGAGACAACGCTCGCACCCGCCTTACTGCAGTGGTTTCAATCCGTCACCGGAGCATTACCACTTCTGCCACTTCGCAATCGTGCGCTCCGGATAGTTTTCCAGATCGCCGCGACTGACACCGTAGATGTAGTGGGTTGTGATGACGGGTGACATGTAGCCCTGACCGTTCGGTCCGGTGGAAATCCAGACGTAAGTGGTCGTGGTGTATGAGCCGATCACATGCCCGGCTTCGTGCTGATTGCTCCGCATGAATTCCAGCGCCTGGCGCTGTTCTTGCGTAAGCGTCAAATTGCTGAGCGCCGCGTCCATCTCTTCATCGGTGATGACACCGGTGCCGTCCGTGTCGATCGCATTGAAATTGTCGATCACGTACGTGCGCACAATCGGTGTGATGTGACGAGCGTAGGCTGCGTACTGCTTACCGTTGATGATGGTGTCGGCCGGCAGCCACATTGTGGTGGCGAAGGCGATGGCACCGCAGATGGTGGCGACGAGCGCGGGGCGCCTCGTTTCCATATCTGCAATCATCCAGGCGATCCAGGCAGTGAAGCCGGCCATGATGCCGCCTGTCAGTAACCCGAAGCCGAGCACGCTCGAAGCGCCGCCGCTGACAGCGGAGGCCGGAAGCATGCCCATGAGGAAGCAGCCAACCAGCATCACAATTGCCAGCAGTGCAAACAGAACTTTACCCATGGTGTCCATGGCGTTTTTCCTTGAATAAATGACATCGATACGGAAACTTCAACAGGTTGAAGTTTCCGCCAGTGCGAAGAAGCGAAGGGGGTCGATGAAATGCGGTTACGCAAATCACCGACCCCTCCGGCACGGGGGGCGCGGACGAATCCTTGTCCCCCCTTGCAGAAATCGCTTGACGTTATTGCTTGCCGGCGATCATCATCGAGCCGATCTTGAGCGTCGGCGAGGCGACCGAGGAGCGGAACTCCAGGTCGTTGCCGATGGCTTCGATCGACTTGAGCATGTCGAGCACGTTGCCGGCGATAGTGATCTCCTGTACCGGATGAGCGAGTTCGCCGTTCTCGATCCAGATACCGGAGGCGCCGCGCGAGTAATCGCCGGTGACGCCGTTGAAGCCGGGACCCGACACGTGCGTCAGGTAGAGGCCGTTCTTCACCGAGGCGATGATCTCCTCGGGAGTCTTCGTGCCGGGCTTGATGTAGAGGTTGCTCTGCCCGCCGCCGTTGGGCCTGGTGCCCAGCTTGCGAGCCGAGTAGCTGTCGAGGAAGTAGCTCGCCAGCTTGCCGTTGTCGACGATTGTCCGCTGGCGACCGGCCAGACCTTCGCCGCTGAATGGGCGAGACCCGAGACCGCCCGGAATGAGGGCGTCGTCGATGACGGTCAGTTCGGGGCAGGCGACCTGCTCGCCGAGCTTGTCGACGAGGAAGGACGTGCGACGGTAGATGGCACCGCCGGCGGCGACACCTGCGAATTGACCGAGCAGTTGCGCGGCCATGACCGGATCGAACACGACCGGCACTTCTTGCGACTTGCCGCGCACAGCGCCCAGACGGCGAAGCACGCGACGCGCCGCTTCGTTGCCGATGGACTCGGGCGTGCCGATAAGAGCGAGTTTGCGGTTAGACGAAGACCAGCCGTCCGTCTGCATGCTATCGCCTTGCTGGGCGATAACGGAGCAGGACAGCGAGCAGCGGCTGCCGCTGTAGCTGCCGACGAACCCGCGAGAGTTGGCGTACACCGTAAGACCCAAGCTGTCGGAGAAGCTGGCGCCCTGCGAGTTGGTGACACGCTCGTCGAAAGCGCGAGCGGCATCTTCGCAAGACTTGGCCATGGCGATTTTGTCCGCCACCGACAATTTTGATATCGAAGTGTCCGTCAAGTCCAGGTCGGCGACGAGCGAGGCCAGGTCTTCCTTGTCGGGAAGGCCGGCGTACTCATCGGGTTGAGCG
>Ga0268299_1001319_pt1 | contig 46420 bp, 48 predicted proteins | sample NOBtaG_FD_193484 | JGI IMG/M metagenome (GOLD analysis project Ga0268299, IMG submission 193484) | Activated sludge microbial communities from bioreactor in Nijmegen, Gelderland, Netherland - NOB reactor | ecosystem: Engineered > Bioreactor > Aerobic > Activated sludge | place: Netherlands... | reverse complement strand
CGCGCTCAGCATGCTTTGACGCAAGCATAGCTCACTTCCGATTATCTGTCGTCGGACGAGGGCATGAGCGCCGCTTTGGCGCGCTCCCGTCCTGCGCTGCCGAGTTTACGCATCATGCTGTCCTCCCTGCGCGCAGCGCGGGGAGGTGCCCCCGCGTAGGCGCTGTTTACAGCGCCACTGGGCGGAGGGGTCATGAGCCAAGGGTCTCGGCATGAGTCCCCGATCAGTGTCGTCACCATGACGAGCGTTCTGGCAATGCGTGTGTTGCTCTCGACCCCTCCGCCCAATGGCGCTGTAAACAGCGCCTAACCGGGGGCACCTCCCCGCGCTGCGCGCAGGGAGGCAGCATGAGTGTAAGCTCGACAGCCTGTCCTACGGCGGGGGGATTCGGGATGTGCCCACTCCGTAGCAGCTTCGCTGAGGAGGAGAATCGAGAAGTCGTCAGGCGCTCATCTGTGGCGCGCTCCCCGCAATCAGCCTACTTCGTGGCGGCATCAGCCGAGGGCCTCGCCGAGGGCCTCGAAGGGCAGCAGGACGCAGTCCTGGCGGGATTTGTGCGATTTCACCGGTGCGAAGGCGGCGAAAGGCTCGGCAGCTTCCCCAGGCTCGCGGCCGATGGCGCGCTCGGCGTCGTGGCGGAGCGCAGCGATGCCGGCCTTGTCGCGGCCGACGGCGACCGACGCCAGGGCAGAGGCCGACGCCTGGCACAACAGGCAGCCGCGGACCTGATGGGCGATCTCTGTGATGCGGCCGTCGTCGCCCAGGCGGACGTCGATGGTGACACGGTCGCCGCACAGCGGGTTGTCGCGGCGCGCGGATTTGGCGGGCGGGGCGAGCTTGCCCGCACCCGTCCTTGCCTTGGCCAGGGCGACGATGCGGTCCTGGTAGAGCTGGTCGTTCATCGGAGCGTGCGGGCCGCGTGCTTCACCCCGGTGAGCAGCGCGTCGATATCGGAGTTGTCGTTGTACGGCGCCATCGAGACCCGGGTCGTGCCGTCGAGGTCGAAGCGGTCCATCAGGGGCTGGGCGCAGTGGTGCCCCGCCCTTACCGCGACACCGAAGGAGTCGAGCGTCTGAGCGACGTCGTGTGGGTGCACGCCGTCGAGCATGAAGGAGACGACGGGATAGCGATTCTGCAGGCTGGCCGGCCCGAGGATGTGGGTGCCGTCGATTTCCTGCAGACCGTCCATCAGCCGTTGCACCAGGGCCATCTCGTGGGCATGCACGCCCGGCCAGTCGAGCCGCCGCATCCAGGCGCAGGCGGCCCCGAGACCGATCGCGGGGCCGATCGGCGGCGTGCCCGCCTCGAAGCGGCGCGGCGGCGGCGCCCATGTCGTCTCGGCGAAGGTGACACGCCCGATCATCGAGCCGCCGCCATGGAACGGCGGCATGGCCTCGAGCAGCTCGGGCCGTGCCCACAGCACGCCGATTCCGTTCGGCCCGTAGGCCTTGTGGCCGGCAAAGACGTAGAAGTCGATGCCGAGCCCCGGGACGTCGACCGGACCGTGCGGTGCATACTGCGCGCCATCGAGCATCACCCGCGCGCCGACCGACTTCGCCGCCGCGACCACGGCGCGTACGTCGAGCAGCGCGCCCGTGACATTGGACACGTGGGCAAGAGAGATCAGCCTGGTGCGCGGAGACAGCAGGCGCGGCAGGACCTCGAGATCGATACGCCCGTCGAGCGTCACCGGGATAACATCGATCTCGATGCCGCTGCGGGCGCGCAGGAGCTGCCACGGCACGATGTTGGAGTGGTGCTCGAGCTCGGAGAGGATGATGCGATCGCCGGGCTTCAGCAGTGAGCCATGGGAATAGGCGACCAGGTTGATCGCTGCCGTGCAGCCGCCGGTGAACACCACCTCCATCGGCATCACCCCGAGGAAGGCAGCGACCTCCTCGCGCGCCTTCTCGTAGGCTTCGGTCGCGCGCTCGGCGAGACGATGCACGCCGCGCAGCACGTTGGCGCGGCCGGTCGTCTCGTAGGTGCGTACTGCGTCGAGAACGGCGTCCGGCGTCTGCGCCGAGGCCCCATTGTCGAGATAGTGGACAGGCTGACCGTCGATGACGGCCGACAGGATGGGGAATTGCCGGCGAATGCCGGCGACGTCGAGCTTCATGTCGCGCTCCGCGCTCGCCAGGCAGCAAGCGCCTCCGGTGTGTCGATATCGGTGACTGCCGCCTCGCCGCTCATCTCGACCTCGCAAACGAGGTCGGCGTGCTCGCCGATCAGGTGCTTGGCGCCGCTGTCGCCGGAGAGCCTGCCGATCTCCGGAAAGAAGCGCCGCGCCCACAGGACGGGATTGCCACGCTTGCCGCCGACGGTCGGGACGCAGATCGAGCGCCCCTCCACAGGGCTGAACGCCGCCATCAGCCGGTCGAGCAGCGGCGCGCCGACCCCCGGCATGTCGCCCAGCTGGACGACGGCGGCGTCGATCGTCGCGCCGAGGGCAGTGACACCGGCCCGAACCGAGGTGCTGAGCCCGTCGGCGAAATCGGGATTGACCACGAAGCGCAACCGGGCCGCGGCGGGAACGGCCTTCTCGATGGCCGCGCGGACCTCGCCGGCCATATGGCCCAGCACGACAACCACCTCGACGGCCTGCGAGGCGAGCGCCGCCTGCACGGCATGCACGACCAGCGGCGCGCCGTCGGCCTCGGCCAGCATCTTGTTGGGGCCGCCCATGCGGGTCGAGCGACCAGCCGCCAGCACCAGCACGGCGACGCGCGGTGCCTGCTGCGGCCCCTCGCCTTCCGGCTCGCTGTCGTCGCGCGGTTGCGGACGGCTCGCGATCTCGGCCAGCAGGCCTCCCGCGCCCATGCGCACGATCTCGGCGCGGCCGACCGGCAGGCCGGCGGCCAATCGCTCCAGAACCATGTCGAAGCCGTTGTACTTGGGCGACTTGGCGCAGCCCGGCAAGCCGAGCACCGGCTTGCCGTCGAGCCGGGCCGTCAGCAGCAGGTTACCAGGATCAACTGGCATTCCGAAGTGGATGACCTCGCCGCCCGCTTCCTCGATGCCGGCCGGCACGACGTCGTGGCGGTCGACGATCGCCGAGGCGCCGGCGATCAGGAAGATGTCGCAGCCTTCGCTCCTGAGCTCCCCCAGGGCGCCGGCGATGGCCTCGGCCTCGTGCGCCACTCGGCGCTCGCCGACCAGGCTGCTGCCGAGCGAGGTCAGCCGCTTGGTCGTCGTGCCCACCGCCTTGTCGAGCACCTTGTCGCGCGTCCCCGGCAAGCGTGTCTGCACCAGACCGGCCCGCATCGCCTTGAAAGGCGCAACCGAGACCAGCGGCTGGTTCGCCTCCTTGGCGACCTCGAGCGCGCGCTGCACCGCCGTACGCGGCGCGGCATAGGGAATGATCTTGACGGTCGCCACCATCTGGCGCGGCTCGACCCGCGCGAACGGCGGCAAGGTGGCCACGGTGACCGACTCGTCGAGTTCGTTCAGCGCGTCGATGCGCGCCTGGTCGACCACCGCCAGCCCTGCGTCGCGGGCGAAATGGTTGCAGCGGCCCGTGAAGGGTGCGGTGACCTCGATGCCCTCGCCCGCCAGGGCGCGGGCAAGGGTTGCTGCCGCCTCGTCCTCGTGCAGATCCTCGGCATCGAGGCGGGCGGCAATGACGCTCTCGGCGCCAGCCGCCTTGAGCCTGGCGACATCCTCGCTCGACAGAACGCGGCCCTTGGCGAAGTTGATCCCGTTGGCGCGCCAGCTGTGTGCCAGGATGGCACCGGCAGCCTCCTCGATCGGGGTCTCGCCGAACCTCACGCCGCAACCACCTTCGGCCCGGCCAGCGCCTCGAGACGGCGCGCCCGCACCTCGACGATCTGGCCCATGATGGAGACCGCGATCTCGGCCGGCGACCTGGCGCCGATGTTCAGCCCGACCGGGCCATGAATACGCGCGAACTGCTCGTCGGTGATCCCGGCTTCGGTGAGCCGTTCCTTGCGCTTGGCGTGGGTGCGCCGGCTGCCCAGGGCGCCGACATAGAACACGTCGGACTTCAGTGCCGCCTCTAGAGCGGGATCGTCGAGCTTGGGATCGTGCGTCAGGGTCACCACGGCCGTCGAGACGTCGAGGCCCATCTTCTCGAAGGCCTCGTCGGCCCATTCCTGCATCACCTTGACGCCGGGGAAACGACTGTCGGTGGCGAAGGCGCGGCGCGGGTCGACGACTGTGACGTCGAAGTCGAGGAGCGAGGCCATCGGCGCAAGCGACTGCGCGATATGCACGGCCCCGACGATGATGAGGCGAGGCGGCGGCACATAGACGTTGAGGAAGATGCGCTGGCCGCTCACCTCGACCGTCTCGCTTCGCCCGATGCCGAGCGCGCGTCGCGCTGCCGACACCAGGGCGGGATCGCTGGCGAGCGGCCCCTCGGCCCGGTCGGTGTAGATCAGCGCTTCTGCGGCATCGCTCAGCCGCGTGGCGAGCGCCAGCGCCTGTCGGCGCGTGCGGGCATCCTGCAGTGCGGCCAGGGTCTCGCTCTTCATCGTCAGTTCACCTTCTCCACGAAGACCTGGACCTTGCCGCCGCAGGCCAGGCCGACATCCCAGGCCTGCTCGTCGGTGACGCCGAAATCGAGAAGCCGCGGCTGGCCGTCGGCGATCGAGGCCAGCGCCTCCTTGACGACCGCCCCTTCGATGCAGCCGCCCGACACCGAGCCGACCATGGCGCCCGTCTCGTCGACGCCGAGCTGGCTGCCGACGGGACGCGGCGAGGAGCCCCAGGTGGTGATCACGGTAGCGATCGCGACACCCTTGCCGCTCGCCTTCCACTTGCCGACCTGGTCCAGGACATCGAGTGCGTCGCTCATGGTCTAACTCCTCTCCTTGCGCAGTTCCGTCTGCCAGCCCGCCAGCCGCCTGTCGCCGGCGGTCGGTGCGGTGCCCAGCGCCGCGATCAATCCGGCGAGACTATCGAGATTGTGCACCGGGCGGAATTCATCGACGTGAGGCAGCATCGCCTTGTTGCCTTGAGACTTGGGCTCGTAGGCGCCGTACCGCAAGAGCGGGTTGAGCCAGATCAGGCGCGAGCACGATTTGTGCAGCCGCTCCATCTCCTCGGCCAGGCCTGCTGCGCCCTCGCGGTCGAGCCCGTCGGTGATCAAGAGGACGACTGCGCCCTGCCCCAGCACGCGGCGTGACCACTTGTTGTTGAACTCGTGCAGGGTCTGCCCGATGCGCGTGCCGCCCGACCAGTCCTCGACCTGGGCCGATGCCTTCTGCAAGGCGACATCGACATCCTTGCTGCGCAGCGCCCGGCTGACGTTGCTGAGCCTGGTGCCGAAGGTGAAGCAGTGGACGCGGTCGCGGTCGTTGGTGATGGCATGCATGAAATGCAGGAACATTCGCGTGTAGCGGGCCATCGAGCCGGAGATGTCGCACAGGATGACGAGCGGCGGCGGTCGCCGGCGCGGCTGGCGCTTGCGCAGCTCGGTCAGCCCTTCAGGCCGCAACGCACGGCGCAGCGAGGCGCGAAAATCGACGCGCGCGCCGCGCCGCGCCGGCTGGTAGCGCCGCGTCCGCCGTTCCGGCACGGGCAGGCGCAACCGCGCGATGGCGCGCAGCGCCTCGTCGATCTCGGCCTGCGACATCTGCTCGAAGTCACGATGCTGCAGTATCTCGCGATCGGAGACCGTGAACGTCGCCTCGATCTCGACCTCGGGAGGCTCGTTCTCGTCCCTGGGCCCTTCGCCGCGCCCCGGTTGCAAGGCCTCCTGCAGGCGGCGGCTGAGCTGCTTGCCCTTGTCTTGCTGCCCCGGCACCTCGACCTGCGGCAACAGCATTTCCATCATCTTCTCGAGCAGCCGAGGATTGCGCCAGTAGACGTGAAACGCCTGATCGAAGATCTCGCGCTGGTCGCGCCGGTTCACGAACACCGAATGCAGCGTCCAGTAGAAGTCGTCGCGCTTGCTCAGGCCGGCCGCCTCCACCGCCTCGATGGCGCGCAGCACCTGGCCCGGACCGACGCGCAGGCCGGCCGTGCGCAGCGTCCGCGCGAAATGAACGATGTTTGACGCAAGCCGGCCGCCGCGCTCGGGGGGGCCTCCGGAGGGCACAGGAGCGTTCATGGTCTTGCGGACCGCGAACAATCTTCTCCTCCCCACGCTTGGCGTGGGGAGGTGTCCGCGCCTGCCCTGAGCGAAGCCGAAGGGTAGTCGCGGACGGAGGGGTCATGAGCAACGGGACTGAGGCTCATGACCCCTCCGTCGGCGAAGACGCCGACACCTCCCCAGCAAAGCTGGGGAGGGGAATGACGCGGCCCAGAGGAAGACCCTGACACCACCTGTCACCCCAGTGGCTCGGCGGCGATGTCGGATTTCACCTTGCGCAGGATCTCGGCCGCCTCGGTACCCTGCAGGCGCTGGATGTCGTCCTGGTACTTGAGCAGGATACCCAGCGTGTCGTTGATGGTGCGCGGGTCGAGGTCGAGCTTGTCGAGCTCCGACAGTGCCGTCGCCCAATCGATCGACTCGGCGACGCCGGGCGCCTTGAAGAGGTCGAGCTTGCGCAGCTCCTGGACGAAGCCCACGACCTGGCGCGACAGGCGTGCGCCCGCGCCGGGCGCCTTGACCGTGAGGATCTGCAGCTCGCGCTTAAGATCCGGGTAGTCGACCCAGTGATAGAAGCAGCGTCGCTTCAGGGCGTCGTGGATTTCCCGGGTCCGGTTCGACGTGATGATGACGATCGGCGTCTGTGCCGCCTTGACGGTGCCCAGCTCGGGGATGGTGACCTGGAAATCGGAAAGCAGCTCCAGCAGGTAGGCCTCGAATGGTTCGTCCGTGCGGTCGAGCTCGTCGATCAGCAGGATCGGCGCACCCTCGGTGTGAGGTTGCAGCGCCTCGAGCAGCGGACGGCGGATCAGGAACCGCTCGTCGAATATGTCGGCGGCGAGCTGGCCGCGGTCATGCACGCCCTGCGCCTCGGCCAGGCGGATCTCGATCATCTGGCGGGCATAGTTCCATTCGTAGACCGCCGAGGCGACGTCCAGGCCTTCGTAGCACTGCAGGCGGATCAATGGCCGGCCGAGCGTCTCGGACAGGACCTTGGCGATCTCGGTCTTGCCGACGCCTGCCTCCCCCTCGCAGAACAGCGGACGGCCGAGCTTGAGGGCGAGGTAGAGCACGGTCGCGAGGCTGCGGTCGGCGATGTAGTTGCCGCCCTTCAGGAGATCGAGGGTGGCGTCGATGGATGCCGGCGTGGCGGAGGACATGGAACTCCCGGGATGCAGGCGGCGCCCTTCGGGCGCCGAGGCTGAGTGTAGCCGATGGGACGGCGTGTCGATATGGTAGGAATCGGCAGTGAATTCAAGGATTTGGGAGGCAGCCATGGGGCCCGGGTTGTTCAAGGGGCGGACCGCCATCGTGACCGGCGGCGCGCGCGGGATAGGCCTTGCCTGTGCCGCCAGGATTTCCGCGGACGGCGGCCGCGTCGCCCTGTGGGATCGCGACATGACGCGTGCCCGCCAGTCGGCCGCCTCGCTTTCCGGCGCGATCGCCGTCGAGGTCGACGTCACCGACGAGAAATCGATCAACGCTGCGCTGGGCGAGACGGAAGCACAGATCGCGCCGCCCGACATCCTGGTGGCGAGCGCCGGGATTACCGGCCCCAACACCACGGTCGTCGCCTACCCGGTCGATGCCTGGAAGCAGGTGATCGACATCAACCTCACCGGCGTCTTCCTGTGCAACCGCGCGGTGGCGGGCGGCATGGCCGCGCGCGGGCGCGGCCGCATCGTCAACATCGCCTCCGTCGCCGGCAAGGAGGGCAACCCGAACGCGTCCGCCTACTCGGCGTCGAAGGCCGGGGTGATCGGCCTCACGAAGTCGCTCGGCAAGGAGCTTGCCGCCACCGGCGTGCTGGTGAACTGCGTGGCGCCCGCCGTGGTCAGGACCGAGCTGTTCAGCCAGATGACCGAGCAGCACATCCAGTACATGCTCTCCAAGATCCCGATGAATCGGTTCGGCGAGGTGAACGAAGTTGCCGAGATGGTCGCCTGGCTCGCTTCCGACCTCTGCACCTTCTCCACCGGCGCCACCTTCGACCTGTCCGGCGGGCGGGCGACGTATTAGCTTTAGAGGACACCCCACCCCATGAACCTTCATGATCTCACTCTGGTCGAGCTCGGTGCCGGGCTCGCCGCCAAGCGATTCTCCTCGCGCGAGATCGTCGACAGCCTTCTTGCGCGCATCGAGAAGGCCGATGGCAAGCTGCATGCCTTCACTGAGGTCTATGCAAGCGAGGCGCGCGCGCTCGCCGATGCGGCCGACACCGCCCGCGGCTCGGGCTTTCCGCTCGGGCCTCTGCACGGGCTGCCGGTCGCCTACAAGGATCTGTGCGACATCGCCGGCCGGGTCGGCACAGGCGGCTCGAAGATGCTCGAGCGGCGCGTGGCGAGCGAAACCTCGAACACCGTCGAGCGACTCACCGCCGCCGGCATGGTGCCGCTCGGCAAGCTGCACATGGTCGAGTTCGCGTTCGGCGGCTGGGGCACCAACCCGCTCATGGGAGCGCCTTGGAATCCGTGGGATCTCGCCACGCATCGTGTCCCGGGCGGCTCGTCGAGCGGCACCGGCGTTGCCGTCGCAGCCCGCCTGGCGCCGGCCGGTATCGGCAGCGACACCGGTGGCTCGGTGCGCATCCCGTCGGCCTTCAACGGCCTTGTCGGCCTCAAGGTCACGTTCGGCCGGATCGGGCTGCACGGCACCATCCTGCTGAGCTGGACGTTCGATTCGATCGGGCCGATGGCGCGCTCGGTCGAGGATTGCGCCCTGATGCTGAACGCGCTCGCCGCGCCCGATGCGCGCGATCCCACGACGCTCGGCCAGCCGCTCGAGGATTTCACCCTCACCACCCGGCCGGGTTCGATCGAAGGCATGCGCGTGGCCATGCCCGATACCAACCAGCTCCCGAGCTTCATGCACGAGGACGTGATCAAGGCCTGGCAGGCGGCAGGCCTCGCCTTCGAGAGCCTGGGCGCCGTGGTCGAGGCCGTACGCGTGCCCGACTGGTTCTTCGACCTGTCGCGCCCGGCCGGCACCCTGATCGCCTCCGAGGCTTATGCCCTGCACCGCGACTACATCGAGGACACCAGCAAACCGATCGGCCCGGCCGTCCGCAGTCGCGCGCTGGCTGCCAAGGGGTTGCCGACTGCCGCCTACAGCGAGGAATTGCGGGCCGTCGGCACCCGCCGGCGGGCCTTCGCGGGCTGGATCGCCCCCTACGACGCGTTGCTGCTGCCGACGGTCGCCGTCCCGGCGATTCCGCTGGCGGAGGTGGACGAATCCTCGCCGATTCCAGGCTACCTTACGCGGCCTGGCAACTACCTCGGCCTGTGCGGGCTCGCCATGCCGGCCGGCCACTCCAACGGCTTGCCACTCGGCATCCAGATCGTCGGCAAGCCATTCGCCGAGGGCACCGTGCTGCGCCTCGGCAAGGCGTTCCAGGACGCCACCGACCATCACCGACGCGCGCCGGACCTGTCGCCACTGGGATTGTAGCGTCACAAGCCGGCAGCCACACCCGTGCCCGAGCGTTGGCGACGCGTCATGCCAGCCGGAGCCGACGAGACTCCTTCTGGCCCTGGCCCTGCATGCTGACAGGATGAACGTCATGTCGTTGGGAAAGCTCGAACTCTACATCGACTACAAGAGTCCCTATGCCTACCTGGCCAAGGACCTCGCCCATCAGCTGGAGCGCGACAGCGGGACCGAGATCGACTGGCTGCCGTACATTCTCGACATCCCTGCCTATCTGGGCAGCGCGACGGTCGACTCCGCAGGACGCGTGCTGGAGCAGGACCGCAATGCCCACCAGTGGCGTCGGGTCAGATACAGCTACATGGATGTGCGTCGCGAGGCCAACCGGCTCGGGCTGACGATCCGGGGCACGCAGAAGATCTGGGACTCCTGTCTTGCCGGAATCGGGCTGCTCTACGCCAAACGGCGCGGCGTGTTCCGGGCCTACAACGACGAGGTGTTCGAACGGTTCTGGAAGCGCGATCTGGACATCGAGAATCCCGAGGCGCTGAAAGACATTCTGGGCCGTGCGGGAGCCGATGCCGACGGGTTCGACGCCTTTCGAACCGGCGAGGGAGAACGCGAGCTGAGAGCGGTCCAGGAGCGCGCCGAGTCCAAAGGCGTGTTCGGCGTGCCGAGCTTCCTCTTTCCCGACGGCGATCTCTATTGGGGACGCGAGCACCTGCCGCGAGTTCTCGAGCGGCTGTCGAAGTAGCCCACCGCGTGCGACACGGCGCGGGCGCTGCGGCGCCGGACGCAGCTCCTACTGCTGGCGCTGCGGCATGCCCTGCGGCACCACGGTCTCGATGATCGAGGAATCGAGCGCCTCGAACTCGTGATAGCCGATCGTGCCGTAGAGCTCGGCGCGGGTCTGCATGCGATCGAGCATGTTCTGGGTGCCACCATCGCGCCGGATCGCGGCGAAGAGCTCCTGCTGAGCCTTGTTGGCGACCCGGAGCGAGGAGACCGGCCAGATCACCATGCCGTAGCCCATCGCCTCGAACTCGCCGGCGGTGAAGAACGGCGTGCGGCCGAACTCGGTCATGTTGGCGAGCAGAGGCACGCCAGGCATCGCCCGTGCAAAGGCCCGGAACATGTCTGCATCGTGCAGCGCCTCGGGAAAGATCGCGTCGGCACCGGCGGCCACGTACTGCCGCGCCCTCGCCACTGCGCCCTCGATGCCTTCGCTCGCCGCCGCATCGGTGCGGGCGACAATGAAGAGATGCCGCCGGGCCTTCGCCGCGGCCGCCACCTTGATCGCCATCTCGTGCGGCGAGGCGAGCTTCTTGTCGTTCAGATGGCCGCACTTCTTGGGCAGGATCTGATCCTCGATGTGAACCGCGCCGGCGCCGGCGTCCTCGAACGCCCGCACCATGTGCATCACGTTCAAGGCCTCGCCATATCCGGTGTCGCCGTCGACCAGGAGAGGCAGCCCGCTTGCACGGGCGATCTGACGGATGAAAAACGAGACGTCCTCGATCGTGATGACGCCGAGATCGGGCAACCCCATCGAGGCGGACATGGCCGCCCCCGAGAGGTAGAGGGCGTCGAAGCCGGCGGCACGCGCCTGCAGCGCCGCCACGCCGTTGTGCACGCCGGGCAGCTGCAGGATGCCGGGCCTCGCCAGCATCTCGCGGAAGCGCTGTCCGGCAGGAGCGTTCGGCAGGTCGGCGGCAACGAGATAAGGCATCGTCTTCACCCTTCGTCAGATTTTGCGAGACTGCCATCCAACCATGAGCCCGGCACCCACGATGAGGCCCGAGCCCAGCCAGACGTAGAGGTCGGGCACCTCGGAGAACAGCAGGTAGCCGACGATCACCGACCCGATCATCTGGGTGTAGTTGAACGGTGCCAGGAAGTTGGCCGACGCATAGGTCATCGCCTGGGCGATGCAGTAGTGGCCGAGCCCGCCGAGGACGCCCAGCGAGCAGAGCAATGCCCAGTCGCCCCAGCTCGCCGGCGTCTTCCAGACGAACGGCACGACGAACGACATCAGCACCGTCCCCAGCAGCACGCTGTAGAAGATCGACGTCGCCGGATGGTCGGTCCCGGCGACCCGTCGGATGATGATCTGGTACATGGCATAGCAGAGCGCGCTGCCGACCAGCAGGACGGAGGCCCACTGGAAGACCGCGCTGCCGGGCCGGATCACCACCAGCACGCCGGCGAAGCCCAGCAGCACCGCGCCGAGCCGGACCGGCGTGATGCGCTCGCCGAGCAGCGGCCAGGCGAGCAACACGACGGCGAGCGGCGCCACGAAGCTGACGGCGATCGCCTCGGCGACCGGGATGTCCTTGACGGCGAAGAAAAAGCAGAGCGTCGACACCAGCATCATGACCGAGCTCGCCACCTGCAGGCCGATGCGCCGCGTGCGGAACAGCCCGAGGCCCAGCCGCGGCACGAACACCAGAGGCACCAGCACGAGATGCATGGAAATGCGGAACCACACGATCTGCGCCGGATCGTAGGTCGCGGCCAGCAGCTTCACGAAGCCGTTCATGATCGGGAACAAGGCACAGGCCGCGCACATCAGCAGAAGGCCGACGACCGGACGCGACACCCGGGCAGGTGCCTGGGAAACCGCCATCGCCGCTCAGCGCAGGAAGCGTTCGAGGGAGCCCAGCAGCAGGGTGCCGGCAGTGGCGATCACGATCAGCGAGGCGGCAATCGCGGTGTAGCGGCCGATCTCGCGCGCGCTGCCGTCGCCGATGATCAGCCGATGCGCCAGCATCGAGGCCATGCCGATCCCCGCCAGGGTGATCGCCATGCCGAGCGCGATCGCCAGCACGCCGATCACGCCCGCCCAGATGACGCCCAAAGCCACCGAGAGCAGGACGACCACGAGGGCTCCTGCACAAGGCGCGATGCCGGCCGCGGTCAGCAGCAGCCACCCGGCGATCGTACGCTGACGCTGGTCGCCATGGTGATGATGATGGTCGTGGCCGTGGTCATGATGATCATGGTCGCCATGGCCATGCTCGTGCAAGCGGCCGGTGATACCCGCCCACAGGCGCCAGAAGCCGATCGCCAGGATCAACGTGTAGGAGGCGATCTCGACGTTTCGCACCTCGCGCAGCGCCCCGAACAGGCCGACCACGGAAAAGACCTTCAGCGCCGCCGCGAGCAGCAAGGCGGCGAGCGTATGGGTGAACGCGATCCAGGCGCCGGCAAAGACGCCCTCGATCCAGGCGCGTGGCCGGCTGCTGTCGAGGAAGTAGGCGACGACCACGGCCTTGCCGTGGCCCGGCCCGAGCGTGTGCACCACGCCATAGCCGAAGCAGACGACGACGAGGGTCCACAGGGCGGCCGATCCCGAGCCCGACTGGACATCGCGCAGCGCCGTGGAGAGCACCTGTTGAATGCGACGCTGATAGTCGGCCGAGAAGCGCGCGAGATCGGCCACGCTGTCGCTGAAGATCAGCGCGCCTACCAGGGCGACAACCAGCAGAACGCCGACCCACAGGAGCGGCGAGCGCAGCGCGGTCGATTTCACGGTCGTCGACCTCATGGCAATTGACAGGCCACTCTATCGGCAAAGACCGGGTAGCCGCGGATGAACTCGGCCTTGTACGTCGGATGCTTGGCCAGGGTGCAGCCCGCCGGCAGCGAGGTCTTGTCGACCTCGATCCGCATGAAATCGTCGGGATCGTAGGTGGTGACCGATACCGTCTTCGAAGGCTCGGGCAGAGCGAACCTCAGGATGTAGACGAGATTGCGCGGCCCCCGCTTCTGCGGCAGCGCCGGCTCGTTCGCCCGCTTGTTGGGTGGCATTGCCATGCCGCTGTCCCCGGCCGAGCGGTCCCAGTCGGGCAAGGTGAAGCTCGCCGGGTCGTCGATGCGGGCGGAGAACTGCGGCAGCTTGGCCGGGCGGAAGTCCGTGCCTCCGGTGCTGATCCAGGTGAGGTAGCCGACCTTGGCCAGCTCGGGCAGCATCTCGCCGCCCAGCACCTTGACCTCCCGGGCGGAGAACTTGCCGTCCTTGTCTTCGTCGATCAGCGGGATCTCGATCTCGCTGGAGAACGGGTCGAAACGCCATTCGATCTCGACATGGGTGTACTTGCCGTCCTTGACGACGACGCGAACCTGCTGCTGCAGCCACAGATGCGGATGGGCCTGGGCGACGCCGCCAGCCAGCCAGCCGATGAGCAGGCTCGCAAGCGCGAGGGTGCGCCTCACGTGCGTTGCCCATCCTTCGAGACGCGCCCTCCGGCCGCTCCTCAGAGGATGTGACACATTCGGCGCGATTGCTTTCGACCGTGCGACGGAAAAAGGGAAGGTCCCTCGCAGAGCTCGGGATGACAGCATTGTTGTCATCCCGAGCTCTGCGAGGGACCTTTCTTTCACGCGCTCGGGCAATCGGCAGCGCCGATCGAACAAGTCACAGGCTCTCAGGACGAGGACTTTGTTTGACCAACCAAAGTCAGTGCCCATGGGTCTCATGCCGCCGCTCCTGCCAGCAAAGGCCGCGGCCGGCCTTCGTCGTCGATGGCGACGAACACGAAGGTGCCGTGCGTGACCTGGATGTCGGTCTCCTCGTGGCGACGCTGGACCATGGTTTCCAGGTCGATGGTGATCGAGGTCCGGCCGACCTTCTTCACCTCGCCGTAGATCGACACCATGTCGCCGACCTTGATCGGCTGGACGAAGGTCATGGCGGCGATCGCCACCGTGGCCACCCTGCCCTTGGCGACCCGGGCCGCCAGGGCGCCGCCCGCGACGTCCATCTGCGACAGCACCCAGCCGCCGAAAATGTCGCCATTGCCGTTCATGTCGGCGGGCTGCGGCACCGTCCTGATGATCGGGTCGCGGCTTCTCTCAGCCATCAAACCTTCCCCGGATTTGGTTGATTTCCCGCGATTTTCCTACCATATCGATTCCTGACCGGCCATCAGGCGATCCCCTCGCGCGGCCGCGGAAAGACAAGAAGCAGCGATGGCGAAAGAAGGCGATCTGTTCGATCGGGCGGCCGGCAAACGCTCGACGGGCAAGGACAACTCCTATACGGCGCGCGACATCGAGGTTCTGGAAGGCCTGGAACCCGTCCGCAAGCGCCCCGGCATGTATATCGGCGGCACCGACGAGCGGGCCATGCATCATCTCGTCGCCGAGGTGCTCGATAACGCCATGGACGAGGCCGTGGCAGGTCATGCCGACACAATCCACGTCGAGCTGCTCGAGGGCAACCGGGTGCTGGTGCGCGACAACGGCCGCGGCATCCCGATCGACCCGCACCCGAAATTCAAGACCAAGTCGGCCCTCGAGGTCATCCTCACCACCCTGCATTCGGGAGGCAAGTTCAACAACAAGGTCTATGCCACGTCGGGCGGCCTGCACGGCGTCGGCGTGTCGGTGGTCAATGCGCTGTCGGACGATCTGGTGGTCGAGGTGGCGCGCGATCGGCAGGCGTGGATCCAGACCTATTCGCGCGGCCAGCCGGCGAGCAAGCTGAAGCCGGCCGGCGCTGCGCCCAACCGTCGCGGCACGACGGTGACGTTCCATCCCGATCCGGAGATCTTCGGGAAGCAGACGTTCGTGGCCGAGCGGCTCTATCGCATGGCACGCTCGAAGGCCTACCTGTTTCGCGGCGTCGAGATCCGCTGGCGCTGCGACACGGCGTTGCTGCCCAAAGGCGGCGGTGTGCCGGAAGCCGAATCGTTCCACTTCCCCGGCGGCCTCAAGGACTACCTGATGTCCGAGGTCGGCGAGCGGCCGACGGTTGTGCCGCAGCCGTTTGCCGGCGAGGCCAGGAGCGAGACCAATGGCACGGCCGGCGGTCGGGTCGAATGGGCAGTGTGGTGGCCGACGGACGAGGAAGGCTTCATCCGCTCCTATTGCAACACCGTCCCGACGGCCGAGGGCGGTACGCACGAATCCGGCTTCCGCAGCGCGCTTGTGCGCGGCCTCAAGCGCTACGCCGAGCTGACCGGCAACCGCAAGGGCGGGATCGTCACCGCCGACGACGTGCTCGACGGCGCGGCCGGCTTGGTCTCGGTGTTCATCGAGCAGCCGCAGTTCCAGGGCCAGACCAAGGAGAAGCTGGTCAGCGTCGAGGCAACCAAGCTGGTCGAGACCATTGTCGGCGACAATTTCGAGCACTGGCTGACCGGCGACAAGGAAGCCGGCAACGTGCTGCTCGAGCACGTCGTTGCCAAAGCCGAGGAGCGCCTGCGCCGCAAGCAGGATCGCGAGCAGCAGCGCAAGACGGCGACGCGCAAGCTTCGCCTGCCCGGCAAGCTCGCCGACTGCAGCAACACCGCGGCCGAGGGGACGGAAATCTTCCTGGTCGAGGGCGATTCGGCCGGCGGCTCCGCCAAGGCTGCGCGCAACCGCGAGACCCAGGCCATCCTGCCGCTGCGCGGCAAGATACTGAACGTGGCCAGCGCCAGCGCCGAGCGCCTGCGCGAGAACCAGGAAATCCAGGATCTCATCCAGGCGCTGGGCTGCGGCACCGGCACCCACTACAACGACGAGCGCCTGCGCTACGAGCGCGTCATCATCATGACCGACGCCGACGTCGACGGCGCGCACATCGCCTCGCTGCTGATGACGTTCTTCTACCGCGAGATGCCGAAGCTGATCGAGAACGGCCACCTGTTCCTCGCCCAGCCGCCGCTGTTCCGCCTGAGCCGCGGCGGCCGCATCGAGTATGCCCGCGACGAGGCGCACAAGGACGAGCTGATCCGCGACGTGTTCGGCGGCGCCAAGGTCGAGATGACCCGCTTCAAGGGGCTGGGCGAGATGCAGTCCGTGCATCTGCGCGAGACGACGATGGACGTGACGCGGCGAGTCCTGCTCAAGGTAGACGTCCCGACGGCCTCCGATGTCGAGGCGCGGACCGACGCCATGAAGACGCGATCGCTGGTCGAGGACCTGATGGGGCGCAAGCCGGAGAAGCGCTATGCCTTCATCCAGGAGAACGCCAAGTTCGCACGCGACCTCGATGTCTGAGGCTTTTTTGCGTCTGACCCGACAGGCCGCACGCAATATTGTGACGTGAATCGAGGGTCGTCCCGGCCTATCATCGCTGGCGACTACGAGAGAGGTCGTCCCCCATGCGTCTCAAGAACAAGCTTGCCGCAGTACTGCTCGGCCTGGCGGCAATCCCGGCAGCGGCCGCTGCCGCTGTCATCGGCGGCGTGTACTACGCACCGCAGTACGACTATCGGGAATTCTTCGCGGCGACCGACGGCCGCAACTTCCAGGTCATCCTGGCCGGCACGGCATTCCCCGGCGTCGAGCCCGCCACGGTGGCGCGCGACCTGTTGCCCATGATGCAGGCTGCCAAGCCGCGGCCGGCGCTCACCTTCACTTATGACGCGCCGGTCGAGCGGCCGCGCCCGGACTACCGGCTGGTGCTGGTGTTCAACCCGGCGCTCGACCTGAATGCCGACACGGTCTGCCGGGGCGAGACCCGCTTCCGGCCGGGCGAACCGGGCCTCTTCTATCTCTATGCCGTCTATTGCCGGAACGACCAGCGGATGTCGCAGACCACGGCGTGGACCCCGGCCACCGGACCGAACGACCCGCGGATCGCGGAGCTGTTCCGCGAGCTGTTCATGGTCGTGTTCAGCGATTCGCCGGCGCTGCGACCGCAACAGGGCAAGGACCGGCGCTGAGCGACGAACGCTCCACAGGCAAGCTCTGGTAACCAGACGGCATGGCCGTCTGGTACACCCTAGCCAATCTATACCTGTCGCGCCTCGACCCGGAGAAGGCGCACGGACTCGCTCTTAAGGCGCTGGCGAGAGGGTGGCTTCCAGCCGATCGCGGGCCCGACCCGCCTTCGCTCGAAACCCATGTCTGGGGACGAACGCTTCCCAATCCGATTGGCCTCGCCGCCGGCTTCGACAAGAACGGCGAGGTTCCCGATGCGCTTCTCGGCCTGGGCTTCGGGCTGGTCGAGATCGGCAGCGTGACGCCGCGGCCTCAACCCGGTAACGATCAGCCCCGCCTCTTCCGCCTTCCCGCCGATCGCGGCGTCATCAATCGCATGGGATTTCCCGGCCAGGGAATCAGCGCAATGCGCGACCGTCTGATGCGCCGCCGTCGCAATGGGTTCGTCGGCATCAATGTCGGCGCCAACAAGGACAGCCCCGATCGGGTGCAGGATTACGTCGCCTGCGCCGCGTTCCTGGTGCCACATGCCGATTACCTGGTGTGCAACGTGTCCTCGCCCAACACGCCGGGCCTGCGCGACCTGCAGGGCCGGGCGGCCCTCGCCGACCTCCTGAAGCGAGTGCGCGACGTCATAGGCGTCAAGGCCCCGCCCCTTCTGGTCAAGATCTCTCCCGACGCGACGGACGAGGATCTCGACGACATCGTGACCGTGTGCCGCGATCAGCGCATCGACGGCATCATTGTCGGCAACACGACGCTGTCACGGCCGCCGTCGCTGCGCAGTGCCCGTCGCAGCGAAGCCGGCGGGCTCTCCGGGGCGCCGCTCATGGCGCTGTCCACCGAGGTGCTGCGTCGCACAGCTCGCCGGGTCGAGGGCCAGTTTCCCCTGGTCGGCTGCGGCGGCGTGGCCTCGGGCGCCGACGCCTATGCCAAGCTCCGCGCCGGCGCCAGCCTGGTGCAGCTCTACTCCGCCCTGGTGTTCGAAGGCCCGACGCTGGTGCGACGCATCAAGAACGAGCTTGCCGCCCTGCTCGCCCGCGACGGCTTCGCCTCGGTCAAGGACGCGGTGGGAGCGGACTTGTAGGATCATACCTTCCTGGCCCAGAAGTCATCGATGCCGAGGTGAGAGCGCCAGCCCGCTGTGGCTGCCGCCTTTTCCGGCTCCAAGGGAATGCCCGAGCCGTCGGCGACGCGGGTGATCGCGTCGAAGCCCGCGATGACGGCGGCCGCGTCCACCATGGCCGCCTCGCCGAGGCAGTCGACGACGGCATCGCGCGCCCCGTCGAGCTCCGTTCTGCCTTCGATCACCGCGTCGGCGAAGGCGAGCAACGCCGTCTCGGCTGCCACCCCGCTCGCGACGCGATCGGCACCGTCACCCTGAACGATACCGGCGAACTCGTAGTCCTTGCCGCCATGCCTGCCGCTCGCACGGAGCAGGGCCAGATGGCTGGTCGTTCAATAAACGCACTGATTGAGGACAGCGACCCGGGCGGCGAGCATCTCGATCTGGGCATGCTCGACGGCACGATACTCTCGGGCGAAGTCGCGCATCGCGTCCTGTGGCAGGTACATGTTCTCGAACAGGTCCCAGAACTGCATCATCGCCTGGGGCACCAGGCTCAACGCGCGATGGACGTTGCCGCCAATGCGTCCAGCCGACGCGTAAAGCGGCGGGTCCTCGGTGCCGACATCTTCCGGCGCGAGCATGGGCATCCAGCCGAGGCCGGGCTTCGCCCCCTTCGGGCGCCGTCGCGTCGGCGTGCCGGGCCGCGCGCCAGGCAGGGGACGCGGCGCTGCCCCGCGGCCTCGATCGAAGGTGTCGACCGCCGTCGTGATCGCCACGACCGACAGCAGCTCGACATAGGCTTCCTCGCTCAACCCGCTCTCGACGACATCGCGGAACCAGGCCTCGGAGAGCCGGCCGGGGTCGGTGACAATGCGATGGATCGCCTCGACGGCAGGCGGCGGCAGGTCGGTCGCAGATGCATGCTGGCCGGCGAGGGTGCGCGGCAGCAGGGCTGCCTTGCGCATGTGGCAGAGCGCGCAGGTCCGGGCCGCGCGTGCCTCGTGGGCGATGGCCGTGCGCTCGGCACCGGTCCACCATTCGCCCGTCCCACCCAAGCCTTGCCAGGCCACGGCGAGCTCGTTCCGCAATTCTTGTCGCATCGTGAAAATCAATCTAGCAGACGCCGCAACGGCGACGCCATAGACTGGCATGTGGAGGAACCGTGCCGCTCTGGATACCGATAACCGTCTTCGCTGCGCTCTGTCAGAACATCCGCACGACGATGCAGCAGAAGATTCGCGGGGTGCTGAGCGTCGACGGGGCGAACTTCGTCCGCTACCTCTACGGCGCGCCGCTGGCGCTGGCGGCGCTGGCCTTCCTAGTCCTGTTCACCGGCCGGCACGTCCCCACCCTGTCGGCGTCGTTCCTGCTGCTCGTGACGATCGCCGGGGTCGCCCAGATCGTGGCGACGTCGCTCATGATCCACGCCTTCTCGTTGCGCAACTTCGCGGTCGGCACCGTCTATTCGAAGACCGAGACGGTGTTCGTCGCGCTGTTCGCGACCTTCATCGCCCACGAGCCGCTGCGGCTCGGCGCCTGGACCGGCATCCTGATCTGCCTGGGCGGCGTGGCGATCCTGAGCGTGCGCGGCTCGTTCGCCAACATCCGCTCCGTCCTTGCCGACCTCACGCACAAGGGCGCGCTCTACGGCATCCTGTCGGGCGCCGTCTTCGCCATCGCCGCCGGCACCATTCGCGAGGCGTCGAAGCTGCTCCCGGATGGCGATTTCATGATCCGCGGCATCACCGTGCTGGCCTGCATGAACACCATCCAGGTCGTGCTCATGGCGGCCTATCTCGCGCGCCGGGACCGGCCGCAGCTCGGCAAGGTCTGGGTCAACTGGCGCTCCTCGATGTGGGTCGGCATCTTCAGCGTGCTGGGCTCGGCCGGCTGGGCGCTCGCCATGACCCTGGAGAACGCCGCCCTGGTGCGCGCCGTCGGCCAGATCGAGCTGGTGTTCACGTTCATCTCCTCGCGCCTCGTGCTGAAGGAGCGGCCGTCCGTCGGAGAGTGGATCGGCAGCATTCTCATCGTCGGCGGCGTCGTCCTCATCCTGATTTTCCGGTGACCGAATGAGCGAAACCAACCCGCGGCCCTTGCATGGCGTCCGCGTCCTCGATTTCTCGACCACCATCGCCGGCCCGCATTGCAGCCGCCTGCTGGCCGACATGGGCGCCGACGTCATCAAGGTCGAGGCGCCCGAGGGGGAGCTGATGCGGAGCCGCCCGGTGCAGCGCAACGGCGCCGGCACGATGTTCGGCCAGCTCAATGCCGGCAAGCGCTCGCTGGTGCTCGACCTCAAGCGGCCGGCGGCGGTCGCAGCGGTGAAGAAGCTGGTCGCCGGGGTCGATATCGTGGTCGAGAACTACCGGCCAGGCGTGATGAAGCGGCTCGGTCTCGACTATCCCGAGCTGGCGAGGATCAACCCCAGGCTCGTCTATTGCGCCATCTCGGGCTACGGCCAGACCGGGCCGGGCGCGGGACGGCCGGCCTATGCGCCGGTGATCCATGCGTCGACCGGCTTCGACCGGGCGCACCTGTTCTACCAGCAGGGCCGCGAGCGGCCGGACAATTGCGGCATCTTCGTCGCCGACTATGCGAGCGGCGCCTATGCCTTGGGCGGAATCCTGGCGGCGCTGCATCAGTGCCACGTCACCGGCAAAGGCCAGATGGTCGACGTCTCGATGTTCGAGTCGCTGGTCGGCATGCTGCTGGGCGAGGTCAATCGCGCGCAGTTCGATTTCGAGATGCCGTCGCGGCCGATGTACGGCCCGGTCGAGGCCAAGGACGGCTATGTCATGCTGGCGACTGCGAGCGAGCGCACCTTCCAGGACATGGCGACGGCAGCCGGCCGGCGCGACTGGCTGACCGACCCGCGCTTCGAGAAGTACGCCGACCGGCGCATGAACTGGGACCAGTTCGTCGACGAGTTCGAGGCATGGTCGAAGACGCTGACGGTCGAGGAGTGCGTGGCGGTGCTCGACAGGCACGGCGTGCCCTGCTCGCCCTACTACACGGTTACCGAGGCGCTGCAGGACCCCCAGGTCGCCCATCGCGGCACGTTGTGCACCATCGAGGACAGCGCCGGCTCTTACAAGTCACCGGCGCCGCCTTTCCGCTTCTCCGGCTCGGCGCTGCAGAGCGGCCCCAGGGTGTCGAGCCTGGGCGAGCACACGCGCGAGATCCTCGCCGAGGCCGGTCTCACTTCGGCCGAGATCGAGGCCCTCGCCAAATGATCGATCCGCGCACGCCCATCCTGGTCGGCTGCGGCCAGATCACCGACACGGCCGGCAAGCCGTCGAGCGCCCGCTCGAACGTCGCCTTCTCCGCCGAGGCAGCCCGTCTCGCCCTCGCCGATGCGGGCGCGTCGATCGGTGCCGACGCCCTCGGCCGCGAGATCGACGCCGTCGCGGTGCTGGAATTCTTTCCCGACATCAGCCCGCGCTTCGCCTCGCCGTTCGGGCGATGCACCAACCCGCCCAAGGCTGTCGCCAACCGCCTGAACGCGACGCCTCGCCAGCTCATCTACACCCACCAGGGCGGCAACACGCCCCAGTACATGGTCAATCGCTTTGCCGAGGAGATCGCGCGCAGCGAGACCGAGCTGGCGCTGATCTGCGGGGCCGAGCTGCTGCGCTCGACGCAAATTGCCCGCAAGGCCGGCCTGGCGATCGATCACAACGAGGACCCCGGCGGCGAGCCGACACGTGTCGGTGACAAGCGCATGGGTTTCTCCGAGGAGGAGGCGCGCCACGACCTCAGGGCCGCGATCCACTTCTACCCGCTGCTGGAGAACGCCATCCGTGGCGGGCTCGGGCGCGATGTCCCGAGCCACATGACGGCGATGGGGCGCCTGTTCGAGCGCCTCGCTGCCGTCGCCCGGGACAATCCTCTGGCGACCCGGCGCGAGGGCTACAGCGCCGAGAGGCTGGCCACGATCTCCGACGACAACCGCTGGATCTGCTTCCCCTACCCGCGGCTGATGAACGCCAATGCCATCATCGACCAGGCGGCGGCCGTGCTCATGACCTCGGTCGAGAAGGCGCGTGCGTGGGGCATCCCGCCCGAGCGCTGGGTGTTCCTGCACGGCTGTGCCGACGGCACCGACACCTGGGTAGTGTCCGAGCGTCCGCGGCTCGACGCCTCGCCGGCGATCCGCGGCTGCGCCCGCACTGCCCTCGACATGGCCGGCAAGTCGGTCGCCGACGTCGCCGCCTTCGACCTCTACAGCTGCTTCCCGTCGGCGGTCGAGGTGGCGATGAGGGAGATCGGCGTCGCCGAGGACGACCCGCGCCCGATCAGCGTCACCGGCGGCCTGCCCTTCTTCGGCGGCCCGGGCAACAACTACGTCACCCATTCGATCGCCGAGATGATGAACGTGGTGCGCCGGACGCCCGGCTCGTTCGGCCTGGTGACGGCCAACGGCAACTACCTCACCAAGCATTCCGCCGGTCTCTACTCGACCGCGCCGGTAGAGGGCCCGTGGCGGCGCGAGGACCCGAAGAAGCTCCAGGCCGAGCTCGATCGGGGGCCGAAGCAGCGCGTCGACACCCGGCCGAACGGGACCGGCACGATCGAGACCTACTGCGTCGCCTATGGCAGGGATGCGCCCGAGCGGGCCTATGTCCTCGGCCGTCTCGATGCCACGGGCGACCGTTTCGTTGCGATGGCCGGCCGCGATCCGGCACTGCTGTCCGACATGCTGGCGCGCGAGCAGCTCGGGCGCCGCGTGACCGTCGAGCAGTCCGACGGCCGCAACGTCTTCCGACCCCTCGGCTGAGCTGGGCATGACCGATGTACGCCGCAAGATGCCTTCAAAGGCTGGGCCGGTTGACCATCCATGTAGACCCGGAAACGAACGTCCACGCCTGGGGGCGGGCCCGCGAGCTCTCGACCGAGCACGATCTGACCGCGTATGATGCCGCCTATCTCGAGTTGGCGCTCCGCCGTCACAGCCCTTTGGCCTCCTGCGACCTGGCGTTGATCGAGGCTGGCCGCAAGACCGGCCTGGAGGTTCTGGGGGATTGAGGATGGCTTGCCCGCTCGACGGCGGATCGGACGATCAGGCCGACCAGCAGCGAGGGACCATGCCGTACCAGCTAAGCCAGCCCCAGATTGCCGAGTTCAACGCCAAGGGCTTCACCTACGCGCGTGGGCTGTTCGCGCCCGACGAGATCGACCTGCTGACCCGCGCCATGGAGGAGGATCCGGCGGTGCGCGGCAGCATCCTCGACCGGCGCGACGGCGAAGGGCGCTCGACGCGCATCGCGCTATGGAACCGTGCCGGCGACAGCGTCTACGGGCTGGCGGCGCGCTGCCGGCGCATGGTCGACACCTCGGCGGCGCTGCTCGGCGGGCCGGTCTATCACTACCAATCCAAGCTCACGGCCAAGGAGCCCGAGGTCGGCGGCGCCTGGGAGTGGCACCAGGATTACGGCTACTGGTACTACAACGGCTGCCTTCGTCCCGACCTGCTCTCGGTCATGATCGCGCTCGACAAGACGACGCGCGAGAACGGCTGCCTGCAGATCGCCGCGGGCTCGCACAGGCTCGGCCGCATCGACCACACGCCGCTGTCGCCGACCCAGAACGAGGTCGACCCCAAGCGCATGCCCCATATCCTCGAGAGCTGCCCGGTCGAGTACTGCGAGCTCGACAAGGGCGATGCCCTGATCTTCCACTGCAACGCCATCCACCGCTCCGACGCCAACCGCTCGGCCAACCGGCGCTGGACCCTGCTGATCTGCTACAACCGCGTCGACAACGACACCTTCATCAAGACCGACGATCGCTACTTCGTGCCGCTCGACGCGGTCGACGACGATGCGCTCCGCAAGGCCGGCCTGCGCTTCGCGCGAGGCGATGACCAGGAGCACTTCGCCAGCCGGCCGTACGTTCCCGACCTGCGCAAGGCCTCATAGCCAGCGCCGGCGGCCCCGTGGACGTCCGCAAGGCCGAGACGACCGACACATCGAGGCGGCCGTCGAGCTGGCGGAGCGCAGCCGCCGTCCCTTGCAAAAATACCAGCCGGCCTTGTGGCGCAAGGCGGCGACCTCAGCGGCGGCGACCGAGGCGCTCTTCGTCAAGCTGCTGACCGAACCCGGCGCCTACTTCCTGGTCGCCATCGAAGGGCCCCAGCTGCAAGGCTTCCTGATCGCCCGCAAGTTCCCCACCCCGCCGATCTACGAGCCGGGCGGCGACACCTATCTGATCGACGACTTCTTCGTGCTCGAGCCACGCCTCTGGCTGACCCTCGGCGAGGCCCTGCTGTCGCACGTCTCGACCCTGATCCACGAGCACGGCGGCGCGCAGATCGTCGTGGTCTCGGCCGACCGCGATCTCGCCAAGACCGAGATGCTGCGCCGCTCAGGCCTCACCATTGCCTCGAGCTGGTGGACCAGGGCGCTGGATTGAGCGGAACCCAATCGACGGGAGAGTTCCCAATCGTCATCCCCGCAGGATGTCGGCCGCCGCCGCGATCAGGCGTCCGATGTCGTCGTCCGTGCCGACGGTGATGCGCAGGTAGGGCGCGGTGCGCGGCTTGTTGAAATGGCGCACGAGCACCGCCCGCTCGCGCAGGCCCGCGGCGAGCTCGGGGCCGCCCTTCCGCGGATGCCGCGCGAAGACGAAATTGGCGCTCGACGGCAGGACGACGAAACCGAGCTTCACGAGCTCGCCGGTCATCGCCTCGCGCGCGGCGACGACCCGCGCGCAGCTTGCGCGAAAGTAGGCGTCGTCGCGCACCGATGCCGTCGCCCCCGCCTGGGCGATGCGGCCAAGCGGGTAGGAATTGAAGCTGTCCTTGACGCGGCGCAGCGCCTCGATCAGGCCGGAATCGCCCAGCGCATAGCCGACGCGCAAGCCAGCCAGCGCGCGCGACTTCGACATCGTGTGCACGACCAGCAGGTTCGGATGATCGGCGATCAGCGGCACCGCGCTCTCGCCGCCGAAATCGACATAGGCTTCGTCGACCAGCACCGGGATGTCGGGATGCTCGGCGAGCAGCCGGGCGATCTCGGCGCGCGGCAGCGCGATGCCGGTCGGTGCATTGGGATTGGCGATCACGATCGAGCCGGCCGGGCGGCGAAAATCCTCGACCCGCACGCACATGTCGTCGCCGAGCGGCACGGCCTCCCAGGCAACGCCGAACAGTTGCGCCCACACTGGATAGAAGCTGTAGGTGACGTCGGGAAACAGCAGCGGCCTGGCCTGCTTCAGGAGGCCGGCGAAGGCATGCGCGATCACCTCGTCCGAGCCATTGCCGACGAATACCTGGTCGGGCCGCACGCCGTGACGGCTGGCGAGCGCCTCGCGCAATTCCACCGCCTCGGGATCGGGATAGAGCCGCAGGGTGTCGGCTGCCGCGGTGCGCATTGCTTCCAGCGCGTCGGGCGACGGGCCGAACGGGCTTTCGTTGGTGTTGAGCTTCACCAGGTTGGCGATGCGCGGCTGCTCGCCGGGCACATAGGGCGAAAGCTCGCGCGCGAGCTGGCTCCACAACGGGTTCATCGAGGCGTCCGCGGTTGGGGGTTTGTCCGATCAATTGCCGGCGGATGCGGGATCTGTCCAATAAATTGGAGGCTGATTTCGCCCCTTTTCAATCAATTGGGTCCAATCAACTGGAACCGGCTGCCGATGAGGTGCCGGGGCGCGTCAGGATATAGTTGGTGGCGCGGTACATCGGGCCGTCGATTTCGCCTGTGCGCACGAAGCCCAGCCGACGCATGAGGCGATGGGAGCGCTCGTTGGGAAGGTCGACGGTGGCGAGGATGCGGTCGAGGCCCAAGACCGCGAAGCCATGGCCGAGGGCTGCCTGCGCGGCCGCGAACGCCACGCCCCTGCCCCAGCAGCGCTCGCTGACGACGATCACCAGCTCGCGATCGGCGGTGCCGATCGGGCGAAGCGACGCGAACCCGACGGTCACGCCATCCAGCTCGATCACCCAGCCGCCATGCGCGCATGCCGCCTCGACATGCGTTTGCGTTTCGTCGCGGCTCGGCGCGACGTCGTCGAACAGGAACTGCTTCACGCCGGGCTCGGTGAAGATCGCATGCAGGGCATCGCCATCGACGAGGTCGATTGGGCGCAAGGTCGGCTTCACGCGTCAGACTTCCCTCCCCAGCTCCGCCGAGGAAGAGAGATGGGGTCACCTCGTTTTCCTCCCCAGCGTTGCTGGGGAGGTGCCCCGTCACACGGGGCGGAGGGGTCATAGGCCTCAGTCTCGCTGCTCACGACCCCTCCGTCGGCGACTACGCCGACACCTCCCCAGCTTCGCTATAGCTTCGCCAGGGAGGAGAATTCGGGCGTGCAGCCTCACGAGCCCAGCCGCTTCAGCGCCATGCTGAGGCGGTCGCGGGTCTGTTCGGCGGCGGTGCGGCGGTCGCGCTGTTCCTCGACGACCTCCTCGGGGGCGCGCGAGACGAAAGCGGCATTGCCGAGCTTGGCGTCGATCTTGACGACTTCGTCGCCCAGCCTCTTGATTTCCTTCTGCAGGCGGGCGCTCTCGGCCTTGAGGTCGATGACCTCGCCGACCGGCAGGGCGTAGGTCGCCTCCCCCAACACGATCTGGAGGGCGGCCCTGGGCGCCGCCGTGGCGGGCTCGATGCCGTCGATGCGGGCCAGGCGCTCGATCGAGGCGCGGTGCGTGTCGAGGCGCTGGCGCGTCGTCTCGTCGGCGCCCACGACCAGCAGCCTGAGCTTGGCGCCGGCCGGCACGTTCAGCTCGGCGCGCGCCGAGCGGATGTCGGAGATCAGCTTCACCAGCCAGCCGATCTCGGCGTCGGCCGCCGGGTCGGCCGGCGACGGCACGGGCCAGGGCTGGCTGATCAACATGCCCTGGCGCGCGCGATGGCCGAGCTTGTCCCACAGCTCCTCGGTGATGAAGGGCATCACCGGATGCAGGAGCTTCGCGGTCTCGGCGATCACGAAGGCCGTGACGGCGCGCGTCTCCTCCTTGGCCGGCCCATCCTCGCCCTGGAGCACCGGCTTGGAGAGCTCGACGTACCAGTCGCAGACGATGCCCCAGATGAACTCGTAGAGTGCGTTCGCCGCCTCGTTCAGGCGGAACTCGCCGATCGCCGTGTCGATCGCGGCGTTGGCGCGCGCGAGCTCGCCCAGCACCCATTTGTTGATGGTGAGCCGGGCGCTCGCCGGGTCGAAGCCTGCGGGCAAGGCGGCGCCGTTCATCTCGGCGAAGCGCGTGGCGTTCCAGAACTTGGTGGCGAAGTTGCGCGAGCCCTCGACGCGCGCCGGCGCGAGACGCAGTCGGCCGGCGTTGTTGGCCGCCAGCGCGGTCATGGTGAAGCGGAGCGCATCGGCGCCGTACTTGTCGATCAGCTCCAGCGGGTCCATGGCATTGCCCTTGGACTTGGACATCTTCTGGCCCTTCTCGTCCGTCACCAGGCCGTGCAGATAGACGGTGCGAAAAGGCACATCCTTCATGAAGTGCTGGCCCATCATCATCATGCGGGCGACCCAGAAGAACAGGATGTCCCAGCCGGTCACCAGGACATCGGTCGGGTAGTATTTCTTCAGCGCGGCGGTCTCGTCGGGCCAGCCGAGCGTCGAGAATGGCCACAGCGCCGAGCTGAACCACGTGTCGAGAACGTCGGGGTCGCGCTCCAGCGCCACATCCTTGCCGTAGTGGGCGCGCGCCTCGGCCAGCGCCTCGGCCTCCGACATCGCCACGAAGATCTTGCGGTCGGGTCCGTACCACGCCGGGATCTGATGGCCCCACCAGAGCTGGCGCGAGATGCACCATGGCTCGATGTTCTCCATCCAGCGGAAGAACTCCTCGCGCCCGCGCTCGGGCACGAAGGCCACGCGACCGTCGCGCGCCGCCGCGATAGGCTCCTGCGCCAGCTTCTTCGCGTCGGCGTACCACTGCTCGGTCAGGAATGGCTCGACCGGCACGCCGCCGCGATCGCCGTAGGGCACCGAATGGAGGTGCGGCTCGATCTTCTCGACCAAGCCCGCTTCCTCCATGTCGGCAACGACCTTCTTGCGGGCGTCGAAGCGATCGAGCCCGCGGTACTTCTCGGGTGCCTTATCGTTCAGCCGGGCGAACCTGTCGAAGATGCCGATCGCCTCGAGGCCGTGCCGGCGGCCGACCTCGAAGTCGTTGAAGTCGTGCGCGGGGGTGATCTTGACGGCGCCCGAGCCCTTCTCGGGGTCGGAATACTCGTCGCCGACGATCGGGATCCGGCGGCCGACCAGCGGCAGGATGGCGTGCTTGCCGATCAGGTGCTTCCACTTGGGATCGTCGGGATGGACCGCGACGCCGGTGTCGCCAAGCATGGTCTCCGGCCGCGTCGTGGCGACAACGATGTGCTCGTCACTGCCATCGATCGGATACTTGAAGTACCACAGATGCCCCTTGACCTCGCGCGATTCGACCTCGAGGTCGGAGATCGCGGTCAGCATCCTGGGGTCCCAGTTGACCAGCCGGTTGTCCTTGTAGATCAGGCCGGCCTTGTAGAGATCGACGAACACCTTCAGCACGGCAGCCGACAGGCCTTCGTCCATCGTGAAGCGCTCGCGGCTCCAGTCGCACGACGCGCCGAGACGACGAAGCTGCCCGGTGATGGTGCCACCCGAATAGGCCTTCCACTCCCAGACCTTGGCCAGGAACTCTTCACGAGACAGCAGCCGCTTGTTTCCGTCGCCCGTGCTCGCGCCCTCGACCGCAAGGCCGATGCCCTCCTGCGCGAGATTGCGTACCACCACCATCTGGGTGGCGATGCCAGCGTGGTCGGTGCCGGGCTGCCACAGCACGTCGTCACCCTTCATGCGGCGCCAGCGGATCAGCACGTCCTGCAGCGTGTTGTCGAGCGCATGGCCCATGTGAAGGCTGCCGGTGACGTTGGGCGGCGGGATGACGATGCAATATGGCGGCTTCGGCGACTCGGGATGGGCGCGAAAGGCGCCTTCGCTCTCCCATTGCGGATAGAGGCGGGCTTCGATTTCCTTCGGGTCATAGGTCTTGTCGAGCATCGTTGGGCCTTCAAAAACAAAAAACGCCACGGTCGGGGCGCCGTGGCGTTCGAAACGGGTGGGCGCCTTGGGGTCAGCGGCGTGTCAGCCGGACGATCTCGCGTTCGACATAGCGTTCGACGATGCCGGGCAGGTTGCGATCGAGCCAGTCCTTGAGCATCGGCCGCAGCATCTCCTTGACCAGATCCTCGATCGTCTGCTGCTTGCCGCCGACCATCATTCCGGGATCGCCCGCGGCGGGCGTCGGCACGCTCTCCTGCACCGCCAGGCTCAATCGCGAGAACGCGTCCGCGGCCGCTCCGGCTGCCGATCCGTCGATCAGCGGCGAATCCGGGCCGAGGCTGGCGCTCGGCGCGCGTGCCGGATCGGGCGCCCGCACGATCGCTTCGGCGAGGCGCGGCGGCTCGGGCGGACGGAATGCCTCCACTGGTCGCGGAGGCTCGCTGCGTGGCTGCAAGCTAGGCGGCGGCACGACGTCGGCGGCGCGCGGGGGGGCCTTGGGGTCTTCCATCAGATCCTCGGTGAGCAACAGCACATCGTCATGCCCTGCCGAGCGTGATCTCGGCTCCGACCGCGCCGGCTCGGGCGGCGGCACGACCGAGAGCCTGGCCGGCTGGCCTGGCGCCTGTGGTCCGCTCGTCCTCTGGTTGGTCATCTGGGCTCGGGCCTCGTCGTCGGAAATGATCTTGCGGATCGATGCCAGGATGTCGTCCATCGACGGGTCGCCGCCGGCATTCCTGGGATCGCTCATTATCTGCTCCCGAAGGGCGGGCTCGTCGTCGTGGTGGGCGCCGGCACCGGGGCCTTGCCGCCCGAGTCGCTCGTCCCCCACCCGATCCACTTGGACCCGACCTCGTTGTAGTACCTCTCCTCGTCATAATACTCGACGGGCAGGGTGAGTGCACGAGCGGTCAGCCGGCCGACGCCGGCCAGGATGCCATAGTAGGAGACCTGGACGTCGCGACGGGCCTGGACGAGGCTGACCTGGGCATTGAGCAGTTCCTGCTCGGCGTTCAGGACGTCCAGGGTGGTGCGCGAGCCCACAAGGGCTTCCTGGCGTACGCCGTTCAGCGCGACCTCGTTGGCTCGTACCTGGGCCTCGAACGAGGTGACGCGCGAGCGCGACGAATCGAGCTGGCGCCAGGCCCTGATCACGTTCTCGGCGACGGCGCGGCGGGCGCTGTCGAGCTCGTTGCGGCGCTGGGCCACCAGCTCCTTGGCCTGGCGGACGCGCGACCATTCGCTGCCGTTCTGGTAGATCGGCACGACGGCCTGCACGCGAACGCCGTAGGTGTAGTACTGGTCCATCGGCACCGACAGGTCGAACTGTTGCTGGATGACGCCGATCAGGTTGACCTGGGGCAGCAGGTCGCCGATTGCGGTGTTGACGCTGTAGCTCGCCGACGAGATGCGATACTGCGCCGTGACCGCACGCGGCCCCATGTCCATGGCGAGGCCGATCGCCTCGTCCTCGCTGGCTGGCAGCCCGCCGATCAGGGGTATCTCGCCCAGCCGGCCGGGCTTCTGGCCGATCGTGCGCTGGTAGGCCGCCTCGGCGATGCGCACGTCGGTCTCCGCCTGCACCAGGCTGGCGCGGGCGCCCTCGAGGCGCGCCTCTGCCTGGGCGACGTCGGTGATCGTCAGCTCGCCGACCCGGAAGCGCTCGCGCGTGGCGTCCAACTGCTGCATGAGCACCCGGACGTTGTTGCGCCGCGCATCGGCGATGGCGATGTTCTGCACGAGATCGGCATAGGATGTGACCGCCGCCAGCAGGACATTCTGCTCGGTATCCGCCAGCGCCGCCCGCTGGGCCTGGATGTTGGCCTGCGCGGTCTTGGTCTCCGAAACGGTCTTGCCGCCGCGGAACAGCGGCTGGATGGCCTGCAGGGTGGTGAAGCGTCCGTTCAGGATGTAGTAGGTCGGCGCCGAGCGGATCGGGATCGAATCCTGCTCGACCTTGTTGAACTCGACGGTGAGGGTGATGCGCGGGCGCCAGTTGGCGACCGCCTGCGCGAGACCTTCGTCGGTCTGGCGCAGGACGGCCCGGGCAGCCAGCAGATCGGGATTGCCGTTGTAGGTCGTCGACAACGCCTCGATCAGGCTCTGCGACCACGCGTTCGAGCCGGATCCCAATCCGACGGCGAGGGCGCACACAGCCAGTGTGCGCGCGACCCTCAGGCTGGGTCGGATACGCATTGCAATACCCTCATGTGTTGGTCGTAGCCTACCATCGGTCGGAATGGCATGGGTAGCCCCGCAACTGACCAGCCAATTTCTCAGAACGTGAAGCGCGGTGGCGGCGCGAAGCCCGGCAGCAGGGGCGTGCCGGCGTCGAACAGTGGCCGCGCCGATGCGACGTCGCCCTCCTTCACGAACAGCTGGGCGACCCCGAGCCTGCCCTCCGGGCCGGCGACGACAGTGGTCAGGCGGCCACCGGGGGCCAACTGGCCGAGAATGGGTTGCGGCACCTGGCGCACGGCGCCCTCGATCAGGATCGCGTCGAACGGCCCGCCGGACGCGTCCCCGCCTTCCAGCGGGCCGACGACCTGCCGCACGCCGGAGAGTGCCAGATCCCTCGCCGTCCGCTCGGCCGCCGCCGCGAGAGCGGCATCGCTCTCGACGGCGACCACCGATTTCACGAGCTTGGACAGGAGCGCCGCGCCATAGCCACGGCCCGAGGCGACGACCAGCGCGTGGTCCCCGGCCTGCGGCTGCAGCGCCTGTATCAGCCGCGCCAGCACCATCGGCTCCATCAGGTAGCGGCCGCCGCCCAGCGGCACGTCGTCATCGGCGTATGCGACGGATTGCAGGCCCTCCGGCAGGAAGCGCTCGCGCGGCAACTCGCTGACGGCCGCCAGAAGCTGGGCATTGGTCACCCGGTTGGGCCTCAGCTGACCGTCGATCATGTTGCGACGCGCCAGAGCAAAATCCGCCATGCCTACCTCAAGATAACGAACGATCTTATACGCATCAGGCAGCGAGAGCGTCAAAGGTCGTGCGGTCGCGCCCGGCCTCGCCGGGGCGAGCGGGCGGTGTGCGCCCGTGCAGCGATGACGGGCCGATGCCTCCGTCGATCTCGACACTGGCACCGCGACCATGATGCGCGGCGGACGGCGGCGTCGCGTGCCTGTGGACAGGGCGCGCGCCGGAACCGCAGGTGAACATCGCACTTTCACTGTTCCCCAACTTGTGCAACAAGACCCGGCCTTGCACCAGAAGGTCGAAGCTAACGCTTTGATATCGTTGGCAAGGGCCTGGTGGCAGAGTGGTGATGCAGCGGACTGCAAATCCGCGAATGCCGGTTCGATTCCGGCCCAGGCCTCCAGCGCGCGGACGGATGATCGCAGGCCTTGCGTGCACAGGTCGGCTCTGTCAAAACACCGCGCCTTCGCACCCGGTCCGCCGCACCGGTGCGGGGCTCTTGATCCGGGGTAGCTCAGCGGTAGAGCAATCGGCTGTTAACCGATCGGTCGCCGGTTCGAATCCGGCCCCCGGAGCCAATTTGGGGCCGCTCTCGCGAGGGAGCGGCCCTTCTTGCATCCAGGGTCTGTTCATGTCGTCTCGCCCCCTGCCCAACGAAACCGTCGAGCTGGTCGATCATGTCGTGGCGTTCCAGGGGTATTTCAGGGTCGGCCGATACTCCTTTCGCCACGGTCTCTACCAGGGTGGGCAGAGCGGCGTGCTGCGGCGCGAGGTGTTCGAGCGCGGCCACGCCGCTGCAGTGCTGCCCTACGACCCGCGGCGCGACGAGGTCGTCCTGATCCGCCAGTTCCGCGCCGGCGCCTACGTCGCCGGCCGCCATCCGTGGAGCTGGGAGATCGTCGCCGGCATCGTCGAGGACGGCGAGACGCCCGAGACGCTGGTACGCCGCGAGGCGGTGGAGGAAGCCTCGCTCGAGCTGCGCGATGTCGTTCCTGTCCACGACGTGATCCTGAGCCCCGGCGCCTGTTCCGAAGGCTGCGCGATCTTCGTGGGCCACGTCGACACGACCCATGCCGGCGGCGTTTTCGGCCTCGAGTCCGAAGGCGAGAACATCCTCGTCAAGGTCCTGTCGTTTGCCGAGGCGCGCTCGATGCTCGAGCACGGCGAGATCGGCAACGCGATCGGCGTGATCGCCCTGCAGTGGCTCGCCCTCCACCGCGACCAAATCCGCGCGCGCTGGAGCTAGCCTCACCTCTCGTGGTTGCCTTCGAGGCGGCTCCCTGTCTACCGTCCGGCAAGGAAGCAAAAGCTAGCAGAGCGAGCACTCCATGAACGTCCGGTCGGGATTCATCGACAGCATCGGCAACACACCCTTGATCAAGTTGCGCGCCGCCTCGGCGGCGACGGGGTGCGACATCTACGGCAAGGCGGAATTCCTCAACCCCGGTGGCTCGGTGAAGGATCGTGCCGCGCTCGCCATCATCGAGGACGCCGAGAAGCACGGGAAGCTCAGGCCAGGCGGCGTCATCGTCGAAGGCACCGCCGGCAACACCGGCATCGGCATTGCCCTGGTCGCCAATGCCCGCGGCTACCGCTCGGTGATCGTGATGCCCGAGACGCAGAGCCAGGAGAAGAAGGACATGCTGCGGCTGTGCGGCGCCGATCTCCGGCTGGTGCCCGCCGTTCCCTACGCCAACCCGGGCAACTACGTGCGCTACTCGGGCAAGCTCGCCGAGGAGCTTGCCGCGAGCGAGCCCAACGGCGCCGTGTGGGCCAACCAGTTCGACAATACCGCCAACCGCGACGGTCACTATCGCACCACCGGGCCGGAAATCTGGGACCAGACCGAGGGCAAGGTCGACGGCTTCACCTGCTCGGTCGGCACCGGCGGCACCCTGGGCGGCATCGCGCGCGCGCTGAAGGAGCGCAATCCCAACATCAAGATCGCGATCAGCGACCCGATGGGCTCGGCGATCTACAGCTGGTTCGCCAAAGGCGAGCTGAAGGCCGAGGGAAACTCGGTGACCGAAGGCATCGGCAACGGCCGGGTCACCGCCAACCTCGAGGGCACGCCGATTGATCTCGGCTATCAGATCACCGACGAGGAGGCCCTGCCCGTCCTGTTCGACCTGATCGAGCACGAAGGCCTGGTGCTGGGGGGCTCCACGGCCATCAACGTCGTCGGCGCCATGCGGCTCGCGCGCGATCTCGGGCCGGGCAAGACCGTCGTCACCATCCTCGCCGATGGCGGGCAACGCTACCAGTCGAAGCTGTTCAACCCGGCGTTCCTGCGCGAGAAAAACCTGCCGCTGCCGCCGTGGATGAAGTGAACGGCCTGTCCCGACGGCGCGCGTCATGAGCCGGATCGTCGTCTGCGGCAGCCTCAACATGGATGTCGTGGTCCAGAGCGCGCGCCGGCCGGCCGTCGGCGAGACTCTGCTGGGTGCCACGGTTTCGTTCCTGCCGGGCGGCAAAGGACTGAATCAGGCCGTCGCCGCCGCTCGCCTCGGCGTGCCGACCGCGATGGTCGGCGCCGTCGGCAACGATGCCTTCGGCAACAGCCTGCGCAGCTTCCTGGCGAGCGAGGACATCGACGCCACGGGGGTTCGCGAGATCAATGGCCCGGCAACAGGCGTGGCGCTGATCCAGGTCGCCGGCAAGGACAACGCCATCACCGTCGCATCCGGCGCCAATCACCGCTTCTCGCGGCGCATGGTGCGACACGCCCCGCACCGCGGCGAGGTTTGGGTGGCGCAATTCGAGATACCGGTCGACGAGACCGAAGCCATTCTCAAGCGTGCCAAGGCGGCCAGGGCACGCACGGTGCTGAACCTCGCGCCCTACGCGGCCCATTCCAGTCGATTGCTGGGTCATGTCGACGTCGCCGTCCTGAACGAGATCGAGCTGGCCCAGGCGGCGGGTGCCCGGCTGCACGCCAGGAGCGCGCTCCGTGACGTTGCCCTCGCCGCCCGCAAGCTTCTCGCCAAGGGTGCCGGTACGGTCGTGGCCACCCTGGGGGCGCGCGGCGCGGTCGTCGTCACGGCGGAAGCGGCCACTGCCGTGCCGGCGTGCAAGGCCCAGGTGGTCGACACGACGGGCGCCGGCGATTGCTTTGTCGGCGCCCTCGCCGCCCGGCTGCTGGGCGGAACCTCGGCTGTCGAGGCTGCCCGCTTTGCCGCCGCCGCGGCCGCCTGCTCGGTCGAGAAGCTGGGGGCTGCGCCTGCGATGCCGACCTCGCGGGACGTTGCGGCGCGGCTGGCGAGGGCCTAAACCCCTGCCATGTTCGAAGAGCTGTTTCGGCAGGACGCCTATCTCAAGGAAGCCGATGCGACGGTGACCGCGCTCGAGGAGCGTGGCCTGCGCCTCGACCGCTCGATCTTCTACCCGACCGGCGGCGGCCAGCCCGGCGACAGCGGGATCCTCCGCTGGGATGGCGGCGAGGCACGCATCGTCGATGCGGTGAAGGCCGACAGCGGCGACGTGTTGCACGTGCTGGCGCCCGACGCGCCGCGCCCGGCCGTCGGCGCCAAGGTTCATGCCGTGCTCGATTGGGAGCGGCGGATGCGCCACATGCGCATGCACACCGCGCTGCACGTCATGTCGGCGGTCATCCGCGGCAACGTCACCGGCGGCCAGGTCGGCGCCGACAAGAGCCGCCTCGACTTCAATCTCGACGGCGAGGTGCCTGCCAGGGAATGGGTCACGGCGGAGGTCAACAAGCTGATCGCGCTCGACCGGCCGGTCGTGCCGCAATGGATCACCGACGAGGAGCTCGGCGCACGGCCCGAGCTGGTCAAGACCATGAGCGTGCGCCCGCCGATCGGTGCCGGCCGCGTCCGCCTGCTCGCGATCGAGGGGATCGACCTGCAGGCCTGCGGCGGCACGCACGTCGCGCGCACCGGCGAGATCGGCCCGATCGAGTGCGTCAAGATCGAGAACAAGGGCAAGATGAACCGCCGGTTCGTGATCGCCCTCACGTGACCTCTCTGTCGTCCGCGCTCCTCATGATCCCCTCCCTGGCGAAGCTGGGGAGGTGTCAGCGTCTTACGATGACGGAGGGGTCATGAGCAGCGGGCCTGAGGCTCATGACCCCTCCGCCCCCGATTACGGGGGCACCTCCCCGGCTTCGCCAGGGAGGAGAAGAATTCGATTAGCCGACGCCTCCCCAGCGAAGCTGGGGAGGTGCTCGAAGACCATGAAGCTCTGAGGAACACCGAGATGGACTACGCAAGGCCCGACGCTCTCGTCAGCACGTCCTGGCTCGCCAGCCGGCTCGATGCGCCCGACGTGCGGGTGGTCGATGGATCGTTCTATCTGCCGGCGCAGAAGCGCAACCCCAAGGCCGAGTACGCCAATCAGCACATTCCCGGCGCGGTCTTCTTCGACATCGACGAGATAGCCGACACGTCGAGCCCGCTGCCGCACATGCTGCCGTCGCCGGAGAAGTTCTCGGCGCGCGTGCGCAAGCTCGGCCTGGGTGATGGCAGCAAGATCGTTGTCTACGACACCACGCCGATGCTGGGCGCCACCCGCGTGTGGTGGATGTTCCGCGCCATGGGCCACAAGGACGTCTCGGTGCTCGACGGCGGCCTGACCAAGTGGATGGCCGAGGGCCATCCCGTGACCGACGATCCGACGCCGCCGCGCGATCGGCATTTCACGGCGCGCCTCGACAACACGCTGGTGCGCTCGCTCGACGACGTCCGCGGCCTGATCGACAGCCGGCGCGAGCAGATCGTCGATGCGCGGGCCGCCAACCGCTTTCGCGGCGAGGTCCCGGAGCCGCGACCGGGCCTGCGCTCCGGCCACATGCCCGGTGCGTTCAACCTGCCCTACAATGACCTGATCGACCCGACGACCGGCACCATGCTGTCGGCCGACAAGCTGGCCGCCCGCATCGCCGCCTCGGGAATCGATCCGGCCAGGAAGGTCACGGCGAGCTGCGGCTCGGGCGTCAGCGCCTGCGTGGTCGCGCTGGCGCTCTATCTCACCGGCGCGCCGGAAGCGGCGATCTACGACGGATCGTGGACCGAATGGGGCGGCCGGGCCGACACGCCAATTGTCACCGGATCCTGATCTCTTCAGCCATCAGCCGCCGCCGCGCGCCGACGGCTGGCTGCCGGTCACAATCACGCATCTCGAGATGGAGCCTGCGGCGTGGACCCGCCGCGGCCGGCCACCGGCGTTCGACGTCCGCATCGAGCACGTCGCTGTGCCGACGGTCGTGGCCTATCGCGACCTCTACGACAAGGTCGGCCGGCCGTGGCTGTGGTACGAGCGGCGGCTGTGGACCGACGAGGCGCTGCAGGCCCTGCTGGTGCGGCCGGGACACGAGCTGCACGTCGCCTACGACGGCCCGGCGCTCGTCGGCTTCTTCGAGCTCGGCGACGACGAGATCGCCTTCTTCGGCCTGACCCTGGAGTACATCGGCCGACGCATCGGGCCTTGGCTGCTCGATCGTGCCATCGAGCGCGCCTTCGCTCTCGGCCTGACGCGGCTTCGCCTGAACACCAATACTGTGGACCATCCGCGCGCGCTCGACACCTATCGCAAGGCGGGCTTTCGTTCCACGGGAAGCGAGCGCGTCGAGTTGCGCGACCCGCGGGTGATGTGGCCGGATGTCTATCGCTGGCCGCCGGTCTGACCGCCGTGTCATAGTGAGATCATGACTTCCAGGAAGACCTACACCCGCCCGGACACCGTTCTTGCCGTCGCGGGCCGCGATCCCGCCAACAATTTCGGCATCGTCAACCCGCCCGTCTATCACGCCTCGACGATCCTCTCCCCGACCATGGAGAAGTTCGAGAACCGCGTGCCTTTCGAAGGCTTCGGCTACGGCCGCAACGGCACCCCGACCCAGAAGGCGCTCGAGGATGCGGTCGCCGCCATCGAGGGCGCCCACCGCTCCATCGCCGTCCAGTCGGGCCTCGGCGCGGTGACCGGTGCCATCGTCGGCTTCCTGAAGGCCGGCGACCACATGCTGCTCACCGACAACGCCTACGGGCCGGCGCGCCGCTTCTCCAACACGACGCTCAAGAACTTCGGCGTCGAGACGACCTTCTTCGATCCGATGATCGGCGCCGGGATCGAGCGCCTGATCCAGCCCAACACCAGGGTGGTCTATCTCGAGGCACCGGGCTCGCAGACCTTCGAGGTGCAGGATGTCGACGCCATCGCCGGCGTCGCCAGGAAGCACGGCGCGGCGGTGTTGATCGACAATACATGGGCGACCCCGCTCTATTTCAAGCCGTTCGATCACGGCTGCGACCTGTCGATCCATGCCGGCACCAAGTACATCGTGGGCCATTCCGACGCGATGATGGGCATCATCTCGTGCGCCACGCGCCAGATGTTCGAGATCGCCAAGACGGCGTGCCAGAACTTCGGCTTCCACGCCGCGCCCGACGATTGCTACCTGGCGCTGCGTGGCCTGCGCACCATGGGCGTGCGGTTGCGTCACCACGAGAAGAGCGGCATCGAGATCGCCCATTGGCTGAAGGCGCGCCCCGAGGTCGACAAGGTCCTGCATCCCGCCCTGCCCGACTGCCCCGGCCACGACAACTGGAAGCGAATGTTCAAGGGCTCGTCGGGCCTGTTCTCCTTCACCCTGCGCGACGGCTACAGCCGCAACGCGCTGGCGGCGATGCTGGACGGCATGGACATCTTCGGCATGGGCGCGAGCTGGGGCGGCTACGAGAGCCTGATGATCCCGGCCCATCCGGACAACTACCGCACCGCCGTGCCGTGGCCCAAGGACAAGCACCTGCTGCGCGTCCATATCGGGCTGGAGGACGTCGAGGACCTGAAGACCGACCTCGCCGAGGGCTTCGACCGGCTCAACCGGGCGCACAACGCGTAGTTACGACTTGCGGCAGCCGGAGCAGGTGCCGGTGACCTCCAGGGTCATGTCGCGCGCGGCGAAGCCGCGGCGGCCTGCGCTGGCGACGATCGTATCGGCCAGGCCGCTGCTGTGCAGTTCCTCCGCGTTGCCGCATTCGCCGCAGATCAGGAAGAAGCCGCGATGGGTCTCGCCGGGATGGCTGCAGCCGATGAAGGCGTTCATGCGCTCGATGCGATGGATCAGCCCGTGCTCGATCAGGAAATCGAGCGCCCGGTACACTGTCGGAGGCGCCGAGCCGAGATCCTCGTCGTGCAACTGGTTGAGGAGCGCATACGCGCCGACCGGCTTGTGGCCCGACCACACGAGCTCGAGCACCCGCCGGCGCAGCGGCGTGAAACGCAGGTTCCGGTCGGCGCAAAGCTTTTCGGCTGCCATCAGTGCATCCTCGATGCAGTGCTCGTGATCGTGAGCGCGATCGGCGCCTTTGGCGGGCTTCTTCACAGGCATTCCGATTTGCCAAGCAGTGTTGCGGCAACTATACGCCCCGTTCCCCAGCTAGGCCAAGCCATGCCCATTGCCGTCGCCGCCCCGTCGTCCACAGCGATCGACACCTTCCTCGAGGCAGTCAGGTTCGATGCCCAGGGGCTCGTGCCGGCGATCGCCCAGCAGCACGATACCGGCGAGGTGCTGATGATGGCGTGGATGGATCGCGCTGCCGTCGTCGAGACGCTGAGCACCGGACGGGTCTGCTACTGGTCGCGCTCGCGCCAGGCGGCGTGGCGCAAGGGCGACACCTCCGGCCACATCCAGACTCTGGTCGACCTGCGTGTCGACTGCGACGGCGACACGCTGCTGGCGCTGGTCGAGCAGAAAGGCGTCGCCTGCCACACCGGCCGTCACAACTGCTTCTTCCGAGGCTTGCGCGGCGAGGTGCTCGAAGAGATTGCACCCATCGTGGTCGACATGGCGGAGGCCAAGGCTTGAGCGTATTCGAGTCGCCGCGCCGCAGCCTTCTCTCCGCCGCCGTGATCCTGGCGGCTTCCCTCGCCGCCGGCGCCTGCTCGGGCACCCCCTTCGCCCGGCAGCCGCGTCACACGCTGTCACCGCGCGGCGACCGGCTGGTGCGCTGGATCCAGGTCGACGGCAAGGACAACATGATGGCGCCGGAGGCACTCGCCCTCATGGGCATCACCAACGAGGGTCGCGACATCCCGGTGCGCCAGATCGGCGAGGACGGCCCCGACGGCCGCTACGTCGTGAGCCTGGTCAACATCCGCAAGATCCATGAGTTCGTCTTCCATCGCCGGCAGGGCGATGTGCTGATCCTGCATCTCGGCGACACGAAGTTCGCGAGGCTGGCCAGCGTTCGCTACCCGCGCAACGGCAAGCCCTCGCAGATCTCCGATTCGGCCTTTGCCGAGAGGGACTTCCAGCAGCAGATCGGATTCTGGTTCAGTCGCACGCCGGGGCGGTAGTAATGTGACAGGGAGATGACAATCGGCATCTCCACCTCCCGCTCACCGCGGCGAACGCTCGCCGTATGCGGCGGCGCACACGCCCTGCACGACGGCTTCACCGATCTCCTGAACGTCCTGTATCCCCTCCTGCAAGCGCAATTTGGCCTGAGCTACGCCGCCATCGGCGCGCTGAAGACGGTCTATTCCGGCGCCATGGCGAGCGGGCAGATCCCATCCGGCATGATGGCGGTGCGACTGGGCCCGGTGCGCGTGCTCGCCGCCGGCACGGTGCTCGTCGCCGTCGGCTATGGCCTGGCCGGGCTCAGCGGATCGCTCTATGGCGTGATTGCGGGCCTGCTGCTGGCGGGGTTGGGCGGCAGCACGCAGCATCCCATCGGCTCCAGCCTGGTCTCGGCGGCGTATCCCGGCCTGCGTTCGCGCACCGCGCTCGGCACCTACAATTTCACCGGCGATGTCGGCAAGGTGCTGCTGCCGGCCCTGTTCGCCGTCGTCGCGGCGGCATGGGGCTGGCAGCAGGCCCTGATCGTCGTCGGCGCGCTCGCCGTGCTCGGTGCCGGCGTCATCGTGGGCTCGCTGCGGCCGCTTCCGCTGCGCGACGAGCCGACCGGGACGACATCGAAGGCAATGGCGGGCCAGGATCGGCCGTGGGCCTACTGGCTGCTGTTCAGCATCCACATCGCCGACGACCTGGTGCGAACGGGCTTCATGATTTTCCTGCCCTTCCTGCTGCGCGACAAGGGCGCCGACCTGCCGACCATCGGCCTCGGCCTGTCGCTGCTGTTCGCCGGCGGCGCCGCCGGCAAGCTGGTGATGGGCTGGGTCGGCGACCGCCTCGGCGTCGTAACCTCGGTCGTCCTCACGGAGGTCGCGACGACGATCCTGATCCTTGCGCTGCTGCCGATGTCGCTGTCGATGGCGCTGATCCTGCTGCCGGCCGTCGGGCTCATGCTGAACGGCACATCTTCCGTGCTTTACGGCACCGTTCCGGAGTTCGTCAGCCCCGAACGGCGCACCCGAGCCTTCGCGATCTTCTACACCGGCGGCTCGGTCGCCGGCGCCACCGGCCCGCTGCTCTCCGGCCTGCTGGGCGACGCCGTCGGCCTGCCGGTCGCGCTCGCCGCGGTATCCTGCATCGCGCTCACCACCGTGCCGATGGTGTGGGCGCTGAGGCCGGCGTTTCGGGACGGCTGATCATCGTCCGGTGCGCGCCACGCACACGTCCTCACCCTGAGGAGCCGCGCGTAGCGCGACGTCTCGAAGGGTCGGCAACACCACGAGTATTGCACCACCCTGTTCCACGACTTCCTGTGTGGCCCATCCTTCGAGACGGCCGCTATGCGGCCTCCTCAGAATGAGGTCTTTGTTGCCCAATCAATTGGGCAGGCATTACCCCTCCCCGTTCCACACCGGGCCCATCGGGCGCAGCCTGACGCCCTTGCGCAGGTGCTTGTAGGGCATGTCGACCGGGTCGGTGATGTGGGCGCCGGGCGATTGAACTACCAGGATCGTCTCGGCGATCGGCTGGAAATCGGCGCGGAAATGCACGGTCGATTTCAGCCCGAGGATTGGCACGTCCGACGGCTCGACGCCGACATGGCGGAACATCTCCTGGTCTGCGGCCTGGATCCGCTTGGAGGCGATCACGGCCGAGACGCCGCTCGCCTCGTCGGTGACCAGGGCCATCGGGCCGATCTGGAATTTCGCGCCGCCGTAGAATGGACCGGTGCCGGTGAACCTGCCGTCGCCGATCCTGACCACGCGCCAGTCGGCCTCGACCGGCTTCTCGCCGGCATAGCCGACCACGGCGCCGATGCCCCGGCGCATGAGGTTGCCCTCGCCGGTTGCCACGGCCTCGTGCGCCGCGCCCTCGTCGACGATCATGCCGATGACCGCGCCCTTCGCCTTGTTGCGCATCAGCGCCGCCAGCAGGCCCACCGTGTCGGAGGTGCCGCCGGCACCCGGGTTGTCCTGCACGTCAGCAAGAACGATCGGCTTCTTCGCGGTGCGTGAAAGCTCGATGGCGCGCAGCGCCGCCGCATCGGGATCGAGCAGCTCGCCGGCGAACGCCTGCTCCTGCGCCCGCACGGTCTGGGCGAGCCTGTCGGCGGCCGCCTCGACGGCTTCCTTGTCGTGGCCGTAGACCACCAGGGCGGGGCCGCACTGGGCGATATCGGCAGGCGGGAAGCCGGGCGTGTGGGTGACGCTGACGATGCCCTGGTTATGGCTCTTCTCGCCGGTCTCGAGCTCGCCGACCAGATCGAAGATGCTCCTGGCCGGCTCGATGAAGGTGCACTGCCAGACCAGCGGGATGAGGAAATCGAGCTGGCGGTAGGCGCGATAGACCGGCCGCTTCTCGGCGAGCAGACGATCGAGCAGCTCGACGGCTCGTTTCCCGGTCGCCGCCATGTCGATGTGCGGGTAGGTGCGATAGCCAACCAGCGCTGTGGCGAGCCTTGCCATCTCGGGCGTCAGGTTGGCGTGATAGTCGAGGCTCGCCACGATCGGCAGCGAGTCGCCGACGACACCGCGCACGCGGCGCAACAGCTCACCTTCGCCATCCTCCGTGTTCTCAGCCACCATGGCGCCGTGGAGGTCGAGATAGACCGCGTCGAACGGGCCGAGCTTCCTCAGGTCCTCGTCGAACAGGGCCCACATCCGCTCATAGGCGTCGGCCGTCACGTAGGAGGCTGGCGCCGCGGCGGCCCAGGCGAGCGGCACGATCTCGTGGCCCAGCTCGGCCAGCCGTTTCACGGCGCCCGCGATCGGGATGTTGAATCCCTCGACGGCGGGGATCATTTCCGGCCCGCGCAGAAGCGGCGGCCAGGCGTCGGCGCGTACGAACTCCTCCCACGTCGCCTGCTGCGGGGCGAACGTGTTGGTCTCGTGCTGGAATCCTCCCACGGCAATACGCGCCATGAATCTACTCCTCCTCGTGTCGTGAGCGTTGTAATATCGACAAAAAAGCCCGTCATCCCGAGCGGAGCCGCCCGAAGGGCGGCGAAGTCGAGGGACCTCTCTTGTCGACGCAACAACGAGAAAGGTCCCTCCACTTCGCTCGCTGCGCTCGCTCCGGTCGGGATGACAGTGGTTTTTGTCAGACGCGATGGTTCTCGCTCGTGTCGTCAGATTGCTCGTCTCGTCGATTGCCCGTCTCGTCGCATTGTTGGTCAGCCGTCAGCCCTTGCTCGTGCCGTCCTCGATGGCGCGGAGCAGGACCGGCCAGTATTCCTTGCCGTGCCCGAGCTCGACCGCGCGCTCCATCAGCTCGCGCGCGACGTCGGCGCCGAGCGCCGGAACGCCGCGCTCCTCGGCCATCTCGATGGCGTAGGACAGATCCTTCAGCGCGTACTCCGTCGAGAAGGCCCGCTCGGGAAACGCGCCGGGCAGCATCGCCTTCATGCCGTGATTGCGCAGCGCGAAGGAATCGGCCGATCCCTTGGTCAGGGTCTCGAACAGGACCTTGCCGTCGACGCCATGGGCGCGCGCGATCGACAGCGCCTCGGCCAACGCGACGCCGGTCTGGAACAGGATCATGTTGTTGAGGATCTTGACCGCCTGGCCGCTGCCAGCCTCGCCGCAATACGTCACCTCGCTTGCCATGTGGCGCAACAGCGGCTCGATCCGCTCGAAGCAGGCCTCCGTGCCACCGACCATGATCGAGAGCGTGCCGTCGATCGCTGCCTGGCGGGTACGGGCCACCGGGGCATCGGCGAAGGCGCTCGCCTTGCCCTCGAACTCGGCATAGAGGCGCCGTGCGAGGCTGACCGGTGCGGTGCTGAGGTCGATCACGGTCCAGCCGAGCCTCGCCTTGCTGACCAGGCCGCCCTCGCCCAGGCAGACCTCCTCGACCTGCTTGCCACCCGGGAGCGACAGGAGGATGGTGCGGCAACTCTCGGCGATCTCGTCGATCGAGGCGGCCTTCACGCCGTCGGCCGCCAGCCGCTTCAGGGGTCCGTCGTCGCGGTCGGCCGCCAGCACTTCCCGGCCGCTCTTGCGCGCGAGGTTGCGGCACATCGGCTCCCCCATGGTGCCGACGCCGATGAATCCGATTCTGTCTGCCATTTCATCTCACGCAAAAGTCAGTCCACGATGAAGAGTTTGGCGCCGCCGTCGGTGCGCGAACGATGGGCCAGGGCACCGTCTGCGACCTGGTAGCTCTGGCCCGGCTTCAGCACGACGGTGCGCCCGTCGGCCAGCTCGGTGTGCAGTTCGCCCTCCAGCACCAGCAGCACGTGGCCCTTCTGGCACCAATGGTCGGCGAGATAGCCGGCCGTGTACTCGACCATGCGCACGCGGATGTTGTTGAAGGTCCGGGTGCGCCAGAACGCCTTGCCGGTCTCGCCAGGGTGCTCCGTGCGCTCCACGTCGCTCCAGTCGGTCGTGCCGAACGGTATGTCGAACATCAGCATGGAGCGGCTTTTAGCACAGTTTGTCGCTGCCGATAGGCGTGGGACGAGCCTGCCTTCATCCTCCTCCCCAGCTTCGCTCAGCGAAGCTGGGGAGGTGTCCGCGTAATCGCGGACGGAGGGGTCATGGGCAGCGGGACTGGGGCTTCTGACCCCTCCGTCAGCGTAAGACGCTGACACCTCCCCAGCAAAGCTGGGGAGGAGGATGAAGTGAAGCTGGGGAGGAAGATCAGACGCTACCCCCAGCCTCCAGTGCGCGGCTGAGGCTCTCCGGCCCGCGATAGAGCATGGCGCGCCAGCCGGTCATCCGCGCGCCATCGACGTTGGCCGCGGAATCGTCGACGAACAGGATCGACTGCGCCACCGTGACGCCCATGCGCGCCTGGGCGTTGGTGAAGAACACCCGGTCGGGCTTGCACACGCCGAGCGACGCCGAATAGACGATGTCGTCGAAGTGCGCTCCGAGCCCGGTGTGCTGCTTCAGCCAGGCGATCCGGTGATGCTCCTGGTTGGTGCCGGCGAAGCAGCGTCCGCCGGTGCGCCGGCGCCACGCGTCGGCCTGGTCGAGCACGGCGTGGTCCAGCACGGCGTCCTTGGCGAACCAGTAGTCGACGAATTCTTCCAACCGGCCGGCAAGGCCGCGCGGCTCGAAGTACGCATGCAGCGCGACGTAAAGATCGAGCCGTCCGCGAATCACCTCGATGAACACCGGCGTCCTGAAGAAATCGCGCTCGATCTCCGCGTAGTCGAGACCGAGGTCGGCCTTCATCGTCGCATACCAGGGCGCGGCCGAGCCGGGGTGCGCGATCGATACGACACCGTCCAGATCGAGAACGAGCACGGGGCTGGAAGTCATGAGACGCCATGCTATAGCAGCCGCCCGTCCGAGGGGACATTCTCTTGAACCTGGTCGTACCCGCCCTCCCCTATATCGACAGCTATGCCGACGCACTGCGACGCGGCTGGTCGCCTGACAATGTCAGGACCGAGGAGGCACCGCGCGAGGAGCTGGCCGCGATCGATCGCGATGCCGCAGCCTTCGTCGTCTCGCTCGACGATCCCGAAGCTAAGGGCGCGCTGATCACCCTTCCCGATGGCACCACGGTGCCGCGCCTGCCCGGCTACCGGCGCTGGATCTGGGACGGCGAGCTCTGCGGCTCGATCGGATTTCGCTGGCAGCCCGGTACCGCGGCGCTGCCTGCCCATTGCCTCGGCCACATCGGATACGCCGTGGTGCCCTGGAAACGCAGAAGAGGATATGCAAGCCGGGCGCTGGCGATGCTGCTGCCCGATGCCCGCCGCCTGGGGCTCCCCTACGTGGAGCTGACGGCGGATCCAGACAATCTGCCGTCTCAGAGGGTCATCACCAATAATGGCGGCGTCCTGGTGAAGCGCTTCCGCAAGGAGCCGGCCTACGGCGACGTCGAAGCGATGCTGTTCCGGATTGCGCTCTAGTGTAGTGTCTCATAAAAGTCTATTCCGAATGTCGGATTGGTGTATTATGCGACATGGGCCGTCCGATCCGAGCTTTGCCGATCAGCGCGACGCAGCGCGATGAATTGCAGTCATTGGTGCGGC